>Ga0065711_1042498_pt1 | contig 15342 bp, 6 predicted proteins | sample Hoacrofraction12_FD_59098 | JGI IMG/M metagenome (GOLD analysis project Ga0065711, IMG submission 59098) | Hoatzin crop microbial communities from Cojedes, Venezuela - Epithelial fraction 12 v2 (version 2) | ecosystem: Host-associated > Birds > Digestive system > Esophagus > Crop | place... | reverse complement strand
GAGCTGGGCTTGTTCAGCCTGAAGAAGAGAAGGCTGCAAGGGGACCTAATAAATGCTTATAAATATCTGAAGGGTGGGTGTCAGGAGGATGGGGCCAAGCTCTTTTCAGTGGTGCCCAGTGACAGGACAAAGGGCAATGGGCAAAAACTGAGGCACAGGAAGTTCTATCCGAACATGAGGAAGTACGTCTTCACTCTGAGGGTGACGGAGCACTGGAACAGGCTGCCAAGGGAGGTAGTGGAGTCTCCTTCTCTGGAGATATTCAAGACCCGCCTGGGCAAGGTCCTCTACAGCCTACTGTAGGTGACTCTGCTTCGGCGGGAGGGTTGGACTAGATGACCCACAGAGGTCCCTTCCAACCCCTACCATTCTGTGATTCTGTGATTCTGTGATTCTGTGATTCTGTGATTCTGTGATTTGTACACAGCAGTCCCCAGAAGAGTGTAAAGTACTGACAGAGGACTGCATCTTGTTCCCAGGCAGGTCAGCAGAGGTTTTCTTGCTCTTGTAAGCCTGAATCTAAACCATTTCTGTGAGCCATACCCTGGAAATGGCAGGTGGGAAGCACTGACCATTGCCACAGACCACATTTAGCAGGAGAACCCCTCTCAGAGGTGCCCTGCTTGAGCCTCAGTATCGACTGAAGTAACCCTCATCCGGTTGCTGGCATGACCAAAGCACACCGGACAACAAAGCAGCCCGCAAAGCCTGCTGAAGGCAATTAGCTGCTACTCAAGTAACCTTGCAACTCCCTGTTTCTGCCTCAGAGAGCAGTATCCTAATTCCTTCTGCTGCTGACCTGTTTTAAAAGACAATGGCCTCCCTGGAGAGTGCTGAAAGATGGGTTACTTACAGTGTTAACACAGGGGCAGGCACTGCTGTTGAGAGGAAACTGGATGGAAAACTGTGAGGAAATCCACCAAGATCTCTCTATGTTTATATTTGAGCTGCTCGCCATTATAATGTTTGGCCATCATAAATAGCCTAGTGGATGTTTTTCATTTTTAGAATGTATGATTTCTTATATGTAGGCACACAAATTCTTTTCTGAAATCCCATTAAAAAACTCCACACTCCACTGCATCTTCATAAAGTTGTCCGCTTTAATTCAGAATGAATGCAGAATCACAAATCATGTATGCTGTCTGGGTCATTAGCACAAACTGCTTCACTTATTAACAAGTTTATATCCTAACAACTTCAGAAACTAGCCTTGGTGCTAAAGAATTTAGTCCCATGCCATCTTCTATCTCCTGTAATACTATCCATACTTTACTAAAGATAAAATAATGCTCTCTCTAGATGGAACAGATCTCTTGTTTAGTCACCTTCAGATCCCTTTGCAAAACCCCTGCTCCTCCCTGCACAAAATCCCAGCTGGGTTTTTTTTTTGTCCATGAACTCACAATTTCTCACTTGATCATCACCTCCTCATCTACTTTACACGACAGTAACCTATCTCAGGTCTCCTGAGCCCCTTTGAGACTGTTTCTGCAATGCTGCAGCCCTGCTGCTCAGCAGCTAGGTAACAGGTTTCTTCAGGAATGTGAAGAACATGACTTATTAATGTTAATATTTATTACCCTAACACACAAAATTCCAGTGAAAATTAATATATTTTGATAAGTCAGTCCTGGAGTCACAATTTCTTCTCAGGTATTTGGCTTAAAAAGAAAGCAGTAAAACCCCAAGAGCATTCATTATGGTAAGCAAATGGTAGATATGTTTTGCTTATTGCTGTTATGAAGTATTAACAAGACAAATCTTCTCATATTAAACTTTTGAAATACTATGAAGATCATTGTCAGGAAGGGATCTAGAAGTTTCAGAACTAAAGTGGATGTTCTAGAGGGCTAAAGACCAAGAGGACACCTATCTAGTTACATAAATGCATGTCTTTAATCCAGCCCCACAGTCCCTGAATCATTAGAGTGGCCACCAGCTGGGACTTGTAGTAGGTTCTCTGCAGCCAGACTCTGTGTATATTCTTATTTGCATAATCATAGCTACTTGGCAGTCCTTCAGCAGTACGATTATGTTTCATCACATGGCTTTAATTTATTTTGCCAACACTTTCATTGCTCATATTAGCAAGTTTCTAAAATACATTGTCTTTTTCCCTATATAACTCTAACCACAGGACAGGTTTTTCTACTACCACAGTGTGTTCACAAGTAAAATTAACTCATGGCAGAATTTTCCACCGGTGACGGACAGCAGTTACCCAGGAATAGCATAACTTTGTGGCACAATTCTCTGTCATATGGAGAGATTTCCTTCCTCCACACATAAGAAACAAATATATTCAAAAACTCATAGATCCACATAGAAAATATACCATAATTCAACTGGTGGGTTTGCAAGATATCATAATTCACACCAGCAACAGAGAGAATGAAAAATCAATTGCAATGAAAGTTTATTGCTTGCAACATTTTTAGTGATTTTCCCAAGTGTTTCAAAAAGACCTTGTTTAGCATTTCTGAGGAAATATCTTAATTTATAAGACACAATGGTAAGCTTTCTAAAGATATTTGATATGTCTGTGTATAAAGAAATTATATGTTTTAGAGAAAGCACTGAAAGAGACTTAGTAAGTCCAGTTCAACTTTCTCTGGTGCATAGATTTTTCCGGAACAAATGCAGCAGTCTTATAGAGGGGCATGTCTGATGAAATCATCCTTTGCCCCCGCTTTAAAAATTCAAGTTTGTTTATCAACTAATGCTTCTATGGAAGTGGAAATACAACACGCAGGCACCATCTGGGAGACCTCTGAGTCTCACCTTCAGTAGAAGTCTGCCTCAAAACCATTTACTGAACAGTAGGGAAAAGTTTCTAAATACTGTTCAGAAAGATGGTTTTGAAGTGAAGGACACACGATGGAAGCCAAAAGAAAGACCAATTTTAAGTGAAATGAATGAAGAAGGAAGTACAGAATATGTCATGGACCAAAAGTACTTGTTAAAAAACAGAACAAACTTTTTTCTGAAAGGCACAGTCCATGAGATTTTTTTTGTCATTATTCTAATTTTATATTTTTTTTAATCTGATTATATAAATGGAATAACAGTGTCAGGTTTTTCCAGGAAGCTTCCAGCGGTGAGCTGACCTTCTTCACTTGCATGTGTTGTGATGTAAGATGCACATCAGGTATATGCAGATTAAAGCACTTTAGCATTTAGCTGGATTTTGATATAGGAATGACTAATTTTGCAAAACTGGTACAAGAAGTTTACTGTGAGGGAAGAGGAATTGCAGCTAAAAAAGTAAGCACAAGAACCTTGTAAAAAAATGTTGTCCACAGAACTACGAGACTATTCTTAATGCTGTTTGTTATCGCACACAGCAGACGTGTTTATGCTGGAACAATACTGAACTTCTCAGCAAAGTGAGACACAAAATGTCATGTGCTCTACCATGTTGCATTAGATTTAGGTCATTTCTGTCTTCTTTCTGATTTGGACCTGGTGAATTTATTTGAATTCTTTCCTCTTATAACAGCCAAAACATCAGGGTCTGGTATCTTCTGAAAAGAGAAGTGTGTTGCTTAGGGGGAAATATGTAACATCATGAACCAGAATCACTGCCATAGCAGGAAAGAGATGATAGTGAAACTGGACAAACAAGCATGGCAATGGCTGTTTTCCTTATGAGGCCATGCTATTACAATCAAAGCAGATGGAGCAAGAGCTATTGCTCCTTGTCTCAATATCGATTCTTTCAATAAAGCCAACTCTCAGCTATAGGTATTGAATGGGATCACACTGTTACAAGTCAGCTAGTGATCTTTCCAATGAAGAAAGAGTGACCAAGTCCTGGAAAACACAATAATGAAAGGAGGTTGTAAGTTTGGAAGTTAGCTAGCTTGTCTTTTCCCTGGAAACCCCACAGGAAACTACTACAGCCTCAGAAAAGTCTGGACACAGAAACTAGCTGGGGCATCCAATGGAGGTGCTGAGTGAGTGCACTAGTGCTGTGGAGACAGAAAGGCTGCCAGTTTAACGCTGTCAAAGGAAAGCACAACAGAAGCCCTGTTTTCTTTATTCCAGCTGTGAAAAACTGAGCTGGGACTTTCAACGGACAGTGTAGAGAAGGCATTTTCCACATTCCTGCATTAAGGGTGTAGATCTGCTTTGGTATTGTGATGGAGGAGCGGGTGCACAGATAAACATAGGTGCACAACTACAGGCTGCTTTTAGTACCAAGAGTCCAACATCAGGGAAGAATTCAGCTGTGGGTTTTTATGCTTCATAGTAATTTGATTGTGTTTGGGTACTGTGAGAGAGGGACAATGTTGAAGCCTTTGCAAATCAAGTTTCAGCATGAAAACACACATATATGCTCCCTGTTCTGAAGAAGCTGAGTTGGGAATTGCAGGGTATCTTGTCTGAAGCTCTTATGCAATCAGATGGTAAGCATTTGCCGTAGTGGCCTTGTTTTGCAGTGAAAGCAGACGCTTGGTGGGAAAGGAAGTGAGAGCGAATAATAAGATCTACCTCTAAAAATAAGATCAGCTTTACAATAGGCCTTCTGCTCTTACACTGTTTATATAGGCAAATTACTTGGCAGACACTGCTCTGACAGCACAGAAGCAAGCTATTTTTGAGCCACTTATTCATCACAGGAGCTTTATTAAAAATGTACTTTCCATTCTTCTGCAAACAAATACAAAAATCTGGTCCCTGAAGATACGAGAGCCATTCATTTTTGAAGCTGGCAGCACTGACTTGGAGAGAAGTAGTTACGCATTATCATTTTTTTCAGAGCAAACTTTTTATCCACTGGAAATAATGAAATATTAAACATCGTACACAAAAATTTAAAATCTTTTGCAGCAACAGAAAGCAAATAACACAGTCTGACTTGAGTTCACCCCAGGGAATCTTTCTGATGCCACGGAGAAGCATGAGAGTGTGCTGTCAATGCACATCCACAGGCTACTCCTCCCATGCATCCTCAATGATAAAGAATTCAGCGTTTCTAGGGAAATAACTTCTGTGCCCTACGAGCAATGCATATAACGCTCTACTAGTACAGCAGTCCCTGGCTGGTGGTTAAAACATGTTACACATTCAGAACAGATTAACCTCATATTTCCCCAGAAACCATCACTGCTTAATTTCATCTAGCTTTGCCTGGTATAGCTCTGAGGCAGAACAGCAGGAAAGTCACCCCTTGACGTGGATGCTGCTGCTTGTTTGTTGAACACCACCATCTCTCCTTGGCACAACATTGTTAACTACAGACATGGCTAGAGTTTTCCAATATGGTCAGATTTGGGGGGGATTTTTTTTGTCATTTTTATGTTTAGGGTTAAATTTCACTCTTACAATTAGAGAAACCTCAGTGATGGAAATGCTAAACAGATGGTTACAGCTGTTTGAACAACTAGTACCTTTATGCATTTCATTACTGATGAGTGCACCAACACAACACCTCCACCAACACCTCGGAGACAGGACACAGAGCACAGAAAACACCAATTTCCTCTTCCTCCCCTGGTGAGTCAGAGTTACAGTAACACCTTGTTCAAATGCAGTATAAAAAAAAAAAACCCCACCCAGTATTTAATAGCCCTTGAAAGGTCTTGGTTCTTATCAGCTAGGAACAAAGGCTTGATTCCACAGACTGTCTTTAAGTCTTTCTAACCTGAGGTACAGAAAACATACTTTAAGATCCTTTAAAATACTTAGATTACTTTAACTGCAAACTACCTATGGACTAATTTGAGAAGAAGGGCAAGGAGTCATTCCCAGATGTCTGTTTAAAGGGACAAAGGCCTCATCCCAACAATTCTCCTGGATAGCGCCATGCTAACATACAGGCAGAAGACTGGGAGATAGTGCGACTGTGGGTGCTGATATTCCCCTCCCAGCTGCCAGAGACTGGGGCATCTCTGCCACCTCCAAGCAGGAAGCACAGAGCCAGACTGCATGCAGCAGCCCTGAGACTGCAGCTCTGCCTTTGCAGCGCTGCTTGAGGGCAGGGACCCCTCTGCGTCACCATTGCCTACAGAGCCAGATCTCCCGGGCTCCTTCACACTGGTCCCACAGGAGGCATGTACAACACCAGTGTGAATAAAGGCTCAGGTTTACCCCTGTCACAATATCCTTAGGAAAAAGACCAGAGAATTACTCACAGCTGCCAACAGAAAAAAATGCTACACATGTAGAGCTCAAACTCTGCCCCTGATTGCTAGACTGCTGTATAACCGATTTGTGAATATGACCACAGACAGAGAGGACAGAGATAGCTTATGAAAGCCTGGAAAAATAGTTAGATATTTTCCTTGTAACTGCAAAGATGTAAATGTACAAAGCATTGAGGCAGCAGAAATAGGGCTTTGAAAGCACCATCAGAAGCCTGGGAAGCATATTGTTGACAAACGACATCCCACTACCTTTTCCATAGTATTATTATTTCTACTTCTAGAGATTTATGATCTCTTTTTAGGCTTCATTGTAAGTGGAACTCAATGCCTATATCCTACAAATATAATCTGTAAATTAAGCCAGATTTCAAGGTCCATCTTCAGATGGACTTTTCAGGTCTGCATATTAAGCTCCACAAAAATAATTCTTTTCAAGGTTTGAAATAAGTGTGATCAGACATGTATTTTAAATACCTGGTTTCAAAATATTCAGTTGGTATTAACAAGTCCCAGTTACTCATATAAATCACAGTGTGTATTTCTTACTCAGCTGGATGAGCAGAGCTTACCCAGATATTGGGTTTGTGATAATATATACTTAGACGATCTGAGCCAAAATCTTGCTAGTTATTGGTGGGATAGCAACTGGACAATCAATTTATTGGCTTTTCTGTTTTTCCAAGAGTGCTTTGGCTATTAAAAATTAATGGTCTGGGTGTCTGCAAAAAACGGACTTATTTATATGAGGGTGCATCTTATACAGTATTAAAGGCAAAACAAACTCATTCAGTTCTTGCTCAGCTTTGGTTTAAACGAGCTTGGTTTAACTTGATTGCAGTTCTGGAGAGAACACATTAATGTGAAGAGGGAAATAGCACCGGAATGAGCTTTCTGCCCTTCCCAAACTCATGCAAGAATGAGAGCATATTTACTGCATTGGGGCTGATGAGGCCACTGCAGACAGTAAGAACTAGTCAACAGAAAGTTGTGACAGCCCAAAACACACAGACAATGGCTGTTCAGAGCATGATTTTCCACTTATGATCCAATGTCCACTAAACAAGACCTTTAAAAGAGGACAATGAAACCTGTGGGCCACCATGCACCCATGCTAACTCAGGGCTGCTGTCTTCTAGAGGCCTGTTCTCTCCCTAGATCCCCTAGACTCAGGAGCTTAGATGGCTGAGAAGACTTATTTATTTGTTAATACAAGTATAATTTTAACACTAAACACTTCAAGTTGTATCTTTTAAGAAAAAAATGCATTGGTTAACCTATCTACTTCCTATCATCCCCTCCCCTGACTATAAGAAGTAGGACTTCTTATAATCCTCTAGGATAAACTGCAATAGTATGGTGACCACACAGATTCACAGAAAAACAAATGTATGTGTGGTAATGCTGAAAAGCTCATCCCATCTGTGAATTCTTCTCGTTTACTTGGGAGACAAGAGTAGTAACTGGGAACCTGGTTCTTTATCGCTCTGGTGAGTCTTTATAAAAGGACATAATAGACAAAGAAAACATGCCCTAATAGAGCAGTAGCTTGCCATTTGGCCTTCTCAAGAGATACCTATCTATCTGCATACTGAGTAGCTGGATTAAAGGTCAGCAATGATTGATGTGGCACTGAATCACCATTATGAGAAACCTATTAAAAACAGCTAATAAGGGGACAAAGCAGGACCTATTCCTCACCATTCTTAAATTTGGGGAATTTCTACAAATAGTAAAGCAAAAGAGGCATCTCCAAACAGATGCTGAATGAGTGTGATTTCACACTCTTTGTTTCATCTTTATCATTTCCATTTACTATTCATCGTCTCTTGTAAAGGAAGTGTCAGATATCCAGTCAACAGGCAGGCACAAAGTTGAGCACTAGATTTCAAGGAACCTGCAAGCAAACAGTCACTGGAGAGCAGACAGAAGTGTAGTCAAAATCAACAGCAAACGACCTGTATGAATCAACTTGCTTATCAAATATTGGTGATCTATGAGAGCAACTGGAGAAACAAAAATTAGTTTGTAAATGTTCTAAAAGCTTAAGTTTGTAGGATACTTTATCCAGAACTGGTCAGATCTGTCCTGCTAAAGGTATAGCCTTGACTTTACATATTTAACATTATACTTTTCATAGGATCCTTTCTTATAAAAATAGACAACAGAAACAACAAACGCTAGAAGTAAATTTCTTGTAGTGCCACAGTTTTCCAGAGAGCCTAGTTTGGCTGTCAGTATAGTCAATGGTTAAAATGTCACAAGACATCAAGAGACATCAGATGATTCAGGACTAAGCACTTTATAATTTGTATTTAACCTCAGTTTGGAAGCTGTGTCTGTGTGTGTGCACTACCTGCTATTCCCTTTAAAGGCCTATGTCCCTCATGTTCAGTCTGCTACAAGGACTACTGCACTTTCACTGACGTGTTTCCAAAATGTTAATCAGTACTTATCAGGGCAGCAAATATATGGCATGCTGATGTCTGAGATAATTTTGTCAATAATAAACAAAGTTATTTCAAGGATTAATGTTTTAATTAGGATTTCTGTTCTCTGTTTTGAGCCCTCTGTAACTTAAAATGGCCTCATCAAGCCCTATGCCATTATGTATTCTATAGCACATATTTTCTGCCCTATATTTCACTCTCCTCTCTTCCCTTATCTACTTGGTTGGATGTCTCAGATACTGAATAAAAATACTCTTTCTTGATTCATTGCATAGAACCAAATATAATGAAAATAAGTCATAAAAGTCATATTCCAGTGATGATCCAAAAGGCAATAGCAAAGACAGTTGAGGTATTATTAAAGAAAATCTGATCAAAAAGAATAGGCAAGATAATATATTTATAGTTGTGCTAGATATTTACAGGTAAGACACATTAAAATGTGTTTATACTCACTTCTACTAGTAAGGCATACATAAGGGTAGACAAGCCATCTTTAAAAGTGACAAAGGATATCGCCTTTCAAAAACTTTGACTGGCTTTAGCTATTTTGTTTGACATTTTCAGTCTCTCTACCACAGTAATAAAACTAAACATATTCAAGTTTATATGATACATTAAAGGGCAAGAGGTGCAAGCGAATCCTAGGTAATGGTACAGTGGTATGAAAATACAACTAGCCTTTAGTGAAACAATTCACATACTATTTGAAATAAAATCTAGCTTATTCTTTTCCTTTCAAATTATGAAGGACGTTGACAACATCATACCAAATTCCGATTTCCTGGAAACAATATTGCACAACTTACGAGTGTCACAAGCTAATTCCTTTGCCAATGGTCAATTATTTGTTTTAGTGCTGTTTCCCTATAACCTTATATTTTGGTGAAGGTTCTTACTGCAAGATATATGTCTTGACTTGTGATGTCCCTGACCTGCCGCACCACAACTGCCACAATGTGCTTCAACTTACCTTCTCTGCCCAGCTTAGTGCAAGAGTTCGTCACACTGCAGCCCAAATGTAATGGTCCAACAACAGCAAGGCATGATTTGCAGCTGTACCTACATAAAACTTAGTGCTGATTTTTCAGTATGGGCTAACAAACTTATTGCAAAAAATCAGTGCTGATCTGCTGTATGAGGTGGCACCAGAGGAGCTAGACCCTCTCTTCTGAAAGTGCAGTTTGTTTCCAGTGCCCTTTCCAGACCAATTTGTACATTTTGATGACATCATTTTCATAGGAGGACTATATAGCATTGCTCCCTGAAATACGAGTCAAGCTGCCAGGCCAGCGCTGGCCACACCAGCAACAGTAATGATATGCTAGGGAAACAGAGAAGGTATATAGAAAGACCTATAAAAAAGTCTAAAAGTAGTAGACCTGTGGAGGTGTGGGGCTCTTTTAACTCACCCAGCTGCTACCTACGCTGTAGCCTCCACTGGTATTGCGCATCTCTGCTGAACTTTACCAGTGGTGTTTCAGCAGGTGGCACTCGATCCTCGGAGCCTGCCTGAACCCCAGCATGGACTCCCAGCAGTTGAGAAAATCAACTCTACCTCAATCCCTTAGCTTCTGTAAAGGGTTGCTGTGGCTGGTGCTGCAGTGTCCCTTGCCCCCCAGTTCAGCCCTTCTCTCCCTCCACCCTGGCGGTGCTGCCCTTTAGGGAGGGCTGAAATTCAGTGGTCTGTGGAGCAATCTGCCTAAAACTTGTCTAAGTTTCGCAGGGGCGATGGACATTGACATGTTCAGTAAACAAATAGTTAACCTCACTGCAAATCACCTACAGAATTACATAGGATTTTGTTGTGCACTACTCAGTATAAGGAAAACACAAAGCCAACACATAGGAAGAAAAAAAGGTGCAGTCCAGGGTTCGACATTCAGCTTCAGTAGTAGCTATCTGGAAACCAAATTGTATTTATTTGGCTTTCCAGAAAGTACACCACAGAGGTAGTTGATGACAGTAACAGCTGGTGCCCAGGACAGAGAATCCCCCTTAAAAGTAAATCAAGGGACAGGGTAGTTTGATCAGTAGGTGAGTGAACATCTGTTTGTCCATGGAGGTCAGTCCAGAAGGATCATTAACTTCTCCTTGAAGTGACTTTTCTGTACTAAGGAAACCTGGTCAGAGCATGATTATTCTTGATGCTTTCTTTTGCTGTTTATCCCTGAAATTCATTTGCACTGGATGGATTTGCAGGCAAGCTGTTGTGTAGGCTCACAGGGACTAGGGACTAGGTTATTGTTTTGCATGGATTTTTTCACCTACATTCAATGACACTATTGAAAACTCACTGATGAAGGCATTCAGCTGACATGTATAAGAACAGACAGTCTGCAGGGATGGCTATTAAGAAAGCCAGACAAAATCTGCACAACAAATACCTGGTTAAAACTGTGTTTGGAAAACCACTGAACATTCATTTTCATAGTAAAATCTCATTCTAGAGGAAACACAGTGCAAAGGCAATCACTAGGTAAAGGCAGAACACTGTCTTCCTTTTTCTTAGAGCTGCTCATTTCTAATCTTGGCAAGTATCTCCTAAAGTAGCTTATAGAAATGAAACACTACTTGATGTTGTAATAGAGTAGCATGGTAATTGCAATCAAATTTAAGATTTAACAGTCATACTTTATTGTAAACTTGTATGGCTTTCAACACCGTAAGACCTAATATCTTTAACACTTGTTATCAATGAAAGTTACTATTACTCAACTTTATTTTTTCCTGCCCTCAAATAACTTAACAGGAAATTGAATTGAATGTTTGTATTTATGAAGCAACACAAGGCTTGTAGGGGAAATAGTTCCTTTCAGCAGCCCAATCCAGCTGGGGGACTTCCCCAAAATATCACTCTGGTTGAAGTAAATTGGTAAATACTAGAAAGTTATCCATAGATCTATAGTCATAACTTTGCATTAAGAGACAGCTGGACAGTAAAGGTGTGCACTGGAAGATTCACACCCACCCCATGCACTTAAGTCCTGGGCCTTACAAATATCATAATTTCAATGACCGAGTGTTGTTTAGGAAATACTCAAGATAGAAATAGGATTTTCTTGTGTCTTTCTGAAAGCATGAGGGATTGTCACAATCTCAGATCCCTCATGATGGGCAAGGACTATCAGAAAAGCAGCTCTTACTGTGCCTTTCTGCCATCATCAGGACTTTTCTGTGCTGTTTAAAAGTCTGGAGAAGCTGTGCTCCTCTGGCCTGAACACAGGTACCCCAACATCCTTACATCCATGGGGTCTTTCCTTCCCTCCAACTGCTGCATTACAGATGTTCACTGTAAAGCTCACTCTTTTGCAGTTATCCTCACAAGGTAAGAAAACACAGACCTCTAAGAGTAGGTTTCTCAAGGAAAGGTGAACAATGTAACTTTTGTAAATAACAGATGGGCAAGGAACAAAGACTACAAGTTACTGAGGTAGCCAGACCCACAAAAACACCATTAGCAATTTGGGGTGCTTGTAGTTACTTCAGATGCCTACAAGTATTTTTCAAAATCAGTTGTTTTGAAGGAATAACAGATTATGATCACTGGAGTAAATTGTTAAGATGGCATGGACAGCTGGTGCCATACCTGTTAAAGAGTCACAGAAACCCCTTCTCTAAGTAGCCCTCTCAAAGAGGACATTTAACAAGAACCTGGGATGAATGCACAGCCAATAAAATAGGCTCCATGGAGATAAGTAGGTTTGTACATCTTCAGGAGACCACTCCAAAAACTAAATCTCATTTGAACCTGATCTCAACTGCTTATCATAGAAGATCTGAGGCCTGGGATTTCTTTTCCCTAGTAGTTTAACTTAGACCTAGCAAGACTGACTTCTCTCTGAATCTGCTTTCTTTGCATGCTTGTCTTTTGTTTCTGTGCTTTCTCTTTCAACTTCTTGATCCTATTCCTGGGACTTTTTCCTTCCTTTTTTAACTTCAGTTGTAATCCATCTAACATAGTTCCATTATACTAATGGGAGTAACTTCTTATTTCTAATTCTGATTAGTGCTGTATGCTGTTGTATTAGAACAGTATCTAGAAAACTGCCTTTTGCTACTGCCATGAGTTAGACTTTCACCATCCCAACATATATTTGAGCAATAAGGTGAGTGTGAGAGGCACAGCCCTTTCCGCTGCTGCTCTAGTGTGGAACTAAAACCAGTGAGATGAAGAAAACTGGGAGTCCACCATAAAGACACTAGCAGAGCAAGAATTGTTGCAGAGCGTCACAGCTACAAATCACCATTAAAAGCCCAAGTTTTTGAAGTTTCCAAAAGTAAAAGTTATCTTCTTCCTTTTCATGGCTGTTACAAACATCTGATTTCCACTTCGTTACAAGAGTTTCAGATTCACTATCTCACAACTCAAGTTTTTGTCATCATTTTTCCTGCACTATGCAGATCACTAAAGAGACCATGTGAGGCATTTGAAAACACCCCTTGAAAACTCACTTAGAGGACTGTTAAATGTCGCTCTGCAGAGTACAACCTTATGGTCTGGCAGCCATCAAATGCTCCTGCAATGAGCAACACTTGGTGCCTTCCTGGCCCGGTGCTCACAAGGAGTAAGAAATCAGTAAGCAGAGAGCAGATGGAAACCTCAGTGTTCACAGTACATCAGAAATTCATACCAGAACTTCCTGTCTCCTCTCTTTTAATTTTTATTAACATTGCTGCATTTTCAGTAGCTTGTTGCTGTCATTTTATAATTGTATTTATCTTCACATAATGTAAACCAGATTTTTAAAATAACCTCCTTTTGGATCTCCATTTCTAGAATTAATACAGAAGTTTCATACCAGTGATATGTGTTTATATAACACATCAAATGGAAGGATTTTGCTCCTGAAACTTTGCCTGTTTTATTAGTCTGATAGAACTGGAGAAGAGAGACTGCAACTCATACAAAACTTGCTTGTATTTTTAAAATAATTAAAAAAAAACTCTCCTATTTTTCTGGGAGTGTTCTGGTCTCTTAATATTACTCACAGGAGAAAATAAACCCCTTATAATAACTCATAATAATTAACTTACAAAAAAGAGTCTCAAATAACTTTAAGTCTCACTTAAGCCTGCAAAAAGGGCAAGATATTTCATTTGCCCTCAATACATCCCATTGTGTAAGGGCTTCCACAGAATGAGGACTCTTACAGACCACACATGCTAAGGGTATCTACCCTAAACCTACGTTTCCCCCATCCTGCTCCTCCGTTTCAAATTTAATTTATGTTTTCAAAGTTATTTTTTGAATAGGCATGGGGGGGCGAAGGGGTGATTCACTTGCTACTTCTATAATGGTCTTTGTTCCCATTCATATTGTCCCATAATGACACATACTAGGGGAATCTTGCATTTCATGGCAGGCTACACCCTTCCACTGGTCAGAAAACAGCATTATTATGTTAAACAACTTCTATGTAAAAAAAAAGATGGAGCAAAAGACAATGATAAATAAATTAAGGAAAAGCATGAACTAGAGAGTGGTGTCAATGAATGGCATTAGGTACGACAGGCAAGTTTTCCACCTGGCATAATTTTTAAATATTAATCTGTGTTGAGATCACAGTGTGTATTTTTGTATACCTGAACCAAGAAAAGAGAAGCATGCCTATAGAGAGGGCCATCAGCACATGTGCACACAAACTGTTACTGTGTGTACTTTCACTAATGAATACACAGTTCCCGGATGTAGACGCAATGCAGCTCATCCCAGATCATTAATGCCAACTTGAACAACACATTCCCCTAGAGGAAACGTAGTTAGGGGAAGTGGTTTACACTGCTGAGACAACTGCTGTTGCTCTTAGGAAAGTCAAGTAATACATGTGGAACTCGGATTTTGCTTCTCTAAAACAAGAACATCTCATATATTTTGACACTTAGCAATCTGACAATCATTAAGGGGATTTGAGAATTCAGGATAAAGAAAAATCAAGCATCTTACAGATGTTTATTCACAGCATATTACACTAGACATTTCCTGAGATCTCGCTGTCTCCTTACCACATACTCATTTTTCTAGCCAGAGTACCTACACAGCATCAGTTCGCACCTGTGGAACGACTGCATGCCTGCTGCCTTCCAGCCAGGATGGAGTGAATCACTCTTGAATTCATGTTATGTTTGGTCTGATTTCTGTTTTGGCTTTATACACATATGTAATGTATGCTCATCCCTGCAAAGTCCAGTAAGACAAACCCCAGAAGTCATTTGGACTGTCCTCAACAGCAGCTCAACCATGGAGATGCGATCCAGTTTGCTGTATCCTTCTGTATCTTATAGACACTTTGACAATTGTTCTGTTTCCCTTTACTGTTCCCTCTGTTCCGGTGCTATTCGCTCTCCTAGTTGGGCACAGACATATGCCATTTCAATATGTATTAACCTCACAGGGAGTAGAAAGATATACAAAAGGAGAACCATTTGGTGTAGAAACTGTCGCCTGCTTCTTAATTAGAAGACCAACTGTCCAAACAAAAGAATGAATTGCATGCCTGGCTTAGTGTGACACAGTGAAAGGAAGCCTCAAATTACATGATTTACAAAGAAGACGACACCTCTGCTATAGCCCACTTATTTGCAGCATGTAATCAGGAGATTACAAGGTCAGATTTTTACACAATGATGAAAATCTGAGGATTTTTTTCTCTCTTTTTGATTTGCGTCTTTAGGTATTACTAAAAGCCTAAACATCTCAGACTATGTATGTTTAAAAAAAAAAAAAAAAAATCACAAACAAA
>Ga0065711_1042497_pt1 | contig 15343 bp, 8 predicted proteins | sample Hoacrofraction12_FD_59098 | JGI IMG/M metagenome (GOLD analysis project Ga0065711, IMG submission 59098) | Hoatzin crop microbial communities from Cojedes, Venezuela - Epithelial fraction 12 v2 (version 2) | ecosystem: Host-associated > Birds > Digestive system > Esophagus > Crop | place... | reverse complement strand
GGGGGGGGGGGAATAAAAAAAATTGCTTTGAAACAAGAGATTGTCTGCTTTTTTCTGCCTCTTTTCCCAGGAAGAGTTAGAAGGATATTTGGCAAATGGAAGTTAGAGTGCTCCAGGGTTTTGCATGCTGGTAGTCCATATTGGTCTGTTGGTTCTTTAGGTTTCTGCAGTGACTGTCAATAGCTTAACTTATTGACCTGCTTTGGGCAGCTCAGCCCCCTGTGCTGGCCTTGAGTAACTCCTTAGGTAACTTACGGCTCTCATTCCTGTAAAACTGCTCAGGCTATCCCTGCTTTGCTTTCAGACACAGCACATATAGTCAAGTTTGTTTGGTTGAAAAAGGTGGAAGTTCTCTTTCTGTGAAGAAACCAGGAGGAAAGAAATGCTGCTTCTGTCACAGGGCATATCATCTGGCCTGTGAGATGCTGTGGGACCAGGAGACATATCTGACATGTATCCTTGACACTTTTCCTTGCTGCATGGGTGGCTTTTCAGCCAATACTGTGCAGGTTACCAGAAAGGAATACCACATAACTTCACTCAGACCTTTTGACTTTCAGTAACCCCCTTCTTGGCTCTATGCATGCAAGACTTTTGCTTCTTATGCTGTCACTGAGCTTAGTTCTCTGATGCCCTTGCCTCTGCTCCATTTGCAGGAGAGTGAATGACCGCTCTCATGCAGGCAACGGAGATTCTGGCCAGGTTCTGTTCCTGGGTGAACCTGTCACAGATGTGATATCAGGGCAAGATCCTCATAAGAGAAAAGCAGAATTACTTGGCTTTTAATACTCGTGAACTTCCAGATCTTACTCTTCAAGAAAATAAATGATCATTGTTTTCTCTCATTATGAAAATTGGTACAGCTTTCAGGCTTTCTTTACTATATGCTGAGGGGTTTGGTTTGGTTTTTTTTTTTCCTGATTTCACTATTGTCTTCCAGTGTTTACTGTCAAAAAATCACACTTAAGATGAATTCACAGGGTGAAAGAAATTTTCACCATGTCCCGTGGGGAGAAAGACAAGTATATTCAGAGTGCACATCAAATCTGTCCAAGCAAGAGCCCCTCAGAGTTGTTAGATATTATTTCAAATTACTTTTATATTTTTTTAAAAAATACAATTATATAAAATAATACATGAAACACTGATGAGTTATTCATATATGATATTAATTTTGAAATCAGAATAGGCGTTGAGTTTTGTTATTTGAATTAATTAAAATTCATTTCTTGTGACTGAATTAATTTTTTTGATTACTGTGTAACAGATGTGCCCTATTTAATATCATTACAACTTCTTTGGGAGGGTGAAAATGTTAAGTATACCCACATTTTTTGGATACTGTCAGTTGTCTTGTAAGGCAGCAACATTAACAAAGCTATTCTGATCTTGTCTAGGTAATTCAGAGAGACAAATTGATATACAGGGGTCCTTCAGCACTGAGTAGCTCACTGGATTGACAAACAATTTCTACAGTATGCAATAAATCAAATTGCTGTCTATTTACACACAATCAGTATTATGCCCCTTGTCCTGAATGGACATAGACTTGGCGTCAGGGTTTTGAATCAGATCCACTGTGTTTGTATGTTTAAAGCTTACATGCCTGACTTGCTGGGGACTTGGAATTTAATACTCCCAACATCTGAGCCTGTGAATGGTCCTGCTTATATTAATAGAATCACTGACTCTTGGTTGTGTTGGCCTTGGCTGTGACAGAAGTAGATGGATGAACTGAAGCAGTAAACCCTGAGGGTTTTCACATCCCCATTACACGTATCCCGGGGGTTTTATTTCAGGTTACATTTTGTCTGCTCCCAGATTCCAAACTTCCTGACTCAACACACGTGGTTTGCAGCTCTCTCAAGGAAAGCTGTCCCATGAGGGTTTGTTTGTTCTACACACAGGGCACAGTTTGAGCTGTTCTCTGAAGTGCCACACATCTCTCGCAGGTAGACAAGAGTGCGACTTGAGTGTACACATCCATGTCTCTGCTGTCAGTGCCCATGTTACTCCATGCTGAATTTGGACAGCATTTGTTGCTAGGTGCAGTGAAAGGAGAGGTGAAAGACTTAATCCTGAAGACATATCAGCTCATCCAGAAGAACAGGCAAGGGATGGTAGGGAAAAGTAGAGCTGAGAGGGCACACAGAGAACCTAGTAACAGTAAAATGAAGACAAAATCTCCTCAGGACCCTGCCATGAAAAAGTGTGATGGGGCCTGAAAACCCAATTGCAAGGAGGGAATTCTGTATCAGGAGGCTGTGAAAGGTCTGCAGAGCAAATGACTTTTCCAGGGACAAGGTGTAGAGAGCTCATGGTGTAAGATAAATGAGGCTTGGGCACACATGGGGTGAGGGGAAGAGGCAAAGGACAGGAAATCTCTCAGCTGCAAATTCCTGGAAGCGAGGCGAGTACTGGGATTACCCTGAAGCAGTATTACTACAGACTTCCCTTGTTCTTAATTTTTTCCTGTCACCTGCTGTTGGCCCCATCAAATATGGAACAGTGGGTCTTGCCTGACACCTGTCCAGCTCAGGATGAAGATTTTTCTGGTTTTCCTTCACTTGAGGTGAGAAAGTGATTATAGAGTGGGAGATACGGAGGTGGCATTTGGATATGGCCTCATGAGAGGAGCAAGGACATGACTGGATCAGGCAGGGCTGGTATTTTAGCAGCAAAGAAGTGAGGACAAATAAGATGGGAAGATGGTGTTATTGGAGGTGGTAAGTACAGAAATGGATGGTAGGATACAGAAGAGAAACATGCACGATGGCCAAGTGTATGGACTGAGACATGTTTCTGCCTTTATGCTGGGAGCAGTGAGGCACCTTAATGTAGCTGTAATGTTCAACTCACAGTTGCAATCCTGTTTTCTGTGTCGTCCCCGCTCCGCATTTTCTCTGTTTCTTTGAATTTTGTTGTATATACTCTTTCCTTCATTCACAAAAGCAGCCAGACTGCATATGGGGAAAATGGAAAGTGCAGCAAACTGACCTTCATAGCCAGGTCTGTTCTTGGATGCTACTTGTCCTTTTATCCAATTGTGCAGTGGTCTTCAGCTGTACAACAAAACCAAATCATGGCAAAGTTCATTGCTGATACTGAATAAGGGAAGACATCACTCACATATACAATTTAAACACCAAAGATTTTTGGAGTGGAAAGAGAAAAGCAGTGGTGCGCACAGCTCTGTACCTATAGAGCTGTTCTGGTACTGTGGCAGCCTGAGTTGTTCCGGATCCTGTTGTGGGCATTTTCAGCTTTAACATGCTTGTGTGCGTACTTGATGACTGGGTTCATGCAAATCTCCAAACGAGAGAGAGTCAGTGAGGTCCAGCAAAACATGACAGATCTGATAAACTGTGGGAGGCTTGATAAGGCTATTTGTTGTCATAGTCTCAGGACCAAGATCGCGTTCTAAGACTAAAAGACTAGGGAAGGCGGGGGGGAGGTGTAGTGGGGATATAGAAGGAAGATGTGAAAATAGATTGTTGGGGAAATTCACTGATGGACAACAGGCTGGCTTGTAAGTAATTGATAGAATTAGTAGCTATTGTGCATAAAAAGAAAAGCAGTCAGGATCCTGTAATTAAACTTAAATATGTACTAGATATATGGAACTGTTATTTTATCTTTCTGTAGCTGTGATAGATAGAAGCTTAATCTATATGTTTCTGTGAAATTTCTCTTTCTAGACTAGCTGCTGTGTTTGTGTATATATGTATGTATATTATCTTTGTGTGTGTTGATAATCACTTTGTATTAATGTGACCAAAGCTGCCAAGCTCCAGTCAGAGACTGGAGGACAATCTGTAGGGTGTTAGAGGGAGTTTGTAGAAAGCTAAGGGGAGTTTCCATGCAGCTAATTGATATAATCAATTTGTGGGGGAAATAACAAGACGGAGGCCGTTAATATTTAATGTACGGTAAAATGTAAGTGTGTTTTATTATTAAAAAAAAAGTTGGGGAGGAATATGTATTTGCCACTAAACTTCTTTTTCATAGAAGTCTTCAAAATTCTGGGACTCTGTTGTGGGTTGATGCTAGCTAGCAGCCAAGCACCCACACAGCTGCTTGCTCGCTCCCCTATTCCACAGAATGGGCAGGAAATAGAAGGAAGGAGAGAAGACTTCTGGCTTGATATAAAGACAGTTTAATATGGAAAGTGAAAGCTGCACGCACAACAAAGCAAAGTAAGGAATTTATTGAATATTTGCCATCATGTCGCAAATGTTTAGCAACTTTCTGGAAAGCTGAGCCTCAGCATGCTGAGCTGTTAATTGGGAAGACAAGTGCCGTAACCATGACGGTCCCCCCTCTTCCTCCTTCTTTCCCTGAGTTTTATTGCTGAGCACGATGTCATATGGTATGGAATATTCCTTTGGTCAGTTGGGGTCAGCTGACCCAGCTGTCCCCTTCAACTTCCTGTCTACTCCCAGCCTAATTTCTGGACTGGCAGAATGGGAAGAAGAGAAAGCTTCAACACTGTGCAAGCACTGTTCAGCAATAGCCAAAACACTGGTGTGTTATCTATATCACTTTAGTCACAGTGTTTTGACACAGCACCATACAGATCACCATGAAAAAGGTGATTTCCTTCCCAGCCAGAGGGGAAAAATGTTTTCTTAAATACTGGAAACCTGTGATCGGCTAAGAATGATTCTCCTGCACCACTGCACTACACGTCCCCCACTCCTCAGTGAAACACTGCAGTAGATTTGCTGAAAGTAATTGCTGTGAAGGCATGTTGCTCGGTAGGGTCAACAAGAAAGAGGGTTCTGCCTGGGATTACCAACAAGCACTTTGGGTAGCTGATCACCCCAGTCGAGCGGAATGAGGCACTTTGTCCTGAGGACACTCGTATGCTACTGTTCTTGACTACCAGATAAATCCAATGAAAAAATCACCCTTTTCCACCAGAATGGATAGAAAACTCAGCTTTATCACTCAGATCCTCATCTTGAACAGCATGGCTTGAAATTTGTCTCCAGACCAGACTTCTGGAAAGTTAATGGCGATACAGCATGGTTTAGGGTTCCACGGAGTCCATTGTCAGCTGGGAATCCTTAGCTTGAGCATGAGGGTTGTGGTGCACTTTCAGTTGCAGAGGCCTGTGTGGGAGCACTAGCTACTCCCCTGGGAACTAGGTCCTAAGTGGGAGGTTGGACAGTTCAGCATTTCCTTAAGGAAAGGGAAAAACAGGCTCCCCCATTTGCAAGTCGGAGATCTATATGTGGTTGCCACATCCTGGGGAGATGCTCAGCTTGCAAAAGACTTGTCTTCGTATGGAAGCCACTGGTGGACGGGGGCTGAATTTAAAACACTAAAGATAAGCATTGTAGGTTAATAGATAATTGTGCAATTAGTGGAAACTGGGCATCTGCTCTTCTTAAGCCTTCTGTCTTACCAGTACACACAGGCTTTTTTGGAGCCATGAATGCATAGCAGGAGCCTAACTCAGAGACCATCTAAATTACCCTCTGTAGAAATTATTCTCCTCTTGAGCAGGGAGAGACCACCCTGCCAACTTGGGTGGAAGTCTGCCTTATTCACGTTCTGCTAGGCAGAAATAAGTACTGCCTGGCCGTAGTATTTCCTTGAATAGTTTGTGAGATCTCTGACAAAGACACAACAGCCAGTATTCCCAAGGGGCGTGTATATGTGGTTGGTTGATTTGCTTTATGCCGTGTTAGTCTTTACAGCGCCTTTGCAGTATTCACTTAGCATAGTTTGTGACCTGACTTGGCACCATACTTAGCTGTAAGTGAGATTAGGCTTTGGAGTTTTTTATGTAATAGTAAACATATTACTAGTTAGTAGTACTTCTAAACTGATGTATATTCTCCCCTCAAAAAGTATTAATGTCTTCAGCTTTAGACAATTGCCTCTAAAATCTAAAATATTTGAGTAGGTACTTCTAATTGAAGGAAAATCCACTGTCTACCTTCAAGTTTGCTAGACAGTTTTGCTTATTCATTCTGAAACAATCCATTTTTCTTGTGTTTTGTGAGAACACTGTGTGTTCAGGGAAATAGTTAACTCTCAAGATTTGGACAAAGGAGAATGACAGAAAACAAAGGATTTGCATTAGATATTTGGCCTCAGAGTAAAACTGTGATCTGTGCTGTACTTCTCTTTTCCTGCTGGTTTTACTGGAATGGCAACTGTAGCTACACAGCAGAATATGGTATATCCTTCTGAAGAGTCACTAACTTAAAAAACAGAGCTTTGTGGCATACCTTTGTTTTAATTTGTAGTATAACTCTGTGCACTTGTCTATGAATACACACATCCCTACATACACACATTATGCTTGTTTGTATATGCGTGGTTTCAGAATAGTTTCATTCATTGACCAAGATAAAACTGCCACAAAATCCAATGGCTGGTTCAGCTTTTTCTATAGCAATGCATGATTTGAGCACCTTGACCTTCAGGTGCAGAGTATAACCCTCTGAGAGGAGAAAAGAGTGATACAGAAGCCGTGCTGGTTCTTAGCATGCGTGTCTACTCACAGCATGAAGGTGTGCACTGAACCCTATAAGCACTTAACTTAAACACTGCGGTCCAGAGAGGAAATAATTTAATCATGGCTTTTGAAATTTCGTATCACATTCATAACTTAAAAGGCAGATGCTTCTTAACACCAACTAAAGCAAAACCAAGTTATGTGCAACCCCTGTGCATAAGCAATTCTTTTCCTAGTCAGGAAATACAGCCTTGTATTGAAAAATGAAGTTAGCTGGCTCCATAATCTCAAGGCAGCATGACTCTTTCATGGTTTCAAGGATTAGTTGTAAAAATTTTAACTCAAGTCATGTTCTTTGGAAGACATACCTGGCCTGTCCCTAGCAGAGAATGCTGGTTGTAATGGCTAAAATTTTGCAGTTAAAATTTGGGGCTGAATTTTTAGAGGATTTTAAGACACAAAAAAGAATTACCAAAATGCACTAAGAGCCCACCTCCTGTTAGAAATCTTGGTGAAGTTGAAGTGCCTGAGTAATTTTGGTAATAATGGTAAATGTTCTTGTTCTCGCCCCAGAAGGTGTCTAGGCTTGCTGAATGTGAGTGCCCCAACGCACAGTGGGCTGTGTGATCAGGCTGCTGCAGTGTCTTCTGCCAAATGAGCGTCACAGTATTTCTGCCAGGGCTTTGGCAGTTGCTTCAGATGAGGATTCTGCAGCGCTCTGTGCCCTTACCGAGAAAAGCTGCCTCCATGGGCCTTCACAGGTCCCTCGGCATAGTTCATGTCCTACTGGTGTGACCCTGGACTGTCCTCAAGAAGCGAACATTGTGTTGTGAGTATCCATCTCTCCAAAGCTCCTGCATTCTTGTACAAGGTGATTACCAGTTTCTGGAGATTCAATGTCCCCTTGCTATCAGCTTGCTTCCAAATAAAAACTCATCAGCTGTTCTGTAGCAGGTGTCAAAGCATTCACTGGCATCCATTGCAAAGTGGAAGTCAAGTCTGAAGACGAGTCCACTCTCTGAGACTGGCCAAGGCAAGCCAAAGACTGCACAAGAAGGCCAGCATAGGGAACAGTAGTTGGAAGCACTACACTGATGGCCTGAAATAGCCGATGCAAACAGCTTTGGAGGAACCTGGTGTGGTCCAAAGGAGGCATAAACATTCCTTTACACAAATGCTTCTGGGATGTTTAATGTCATTATTCTACATGATCCCTCTAAGAAAAAAAGGACTGGTCTAGGAGAGCCACCAGAAAATTAACATTTCTGCTTCCTTCATGCAATAGTAAACAGGGGGATACCAGGAGGGCCTGTAAGGCAATGGTGCCCTTTGATGACAAGTCCCAAAGTTACGAATTTGTGCTACAGATTGTCACACACTCTAGTTCCAAGGCTGCCATAATTTAGAGGGGGATATTAAGATCTGGTCCTTTTCTACACCACAGATGTCTTAATGTCCTGCTAGTTATTTTGCTATAGGTTTTTGTTTCTTTTTAAGGTATGGCACTCCACAGTACACTGGGACCATAAACACTTGTGAAAAGATGCTTTATTTTTTTCACACTGATTTTCTTTCCACTGAGATTCTGCTTGGAAAGGTTGCTTGTGTGAGCAAGTATTTATGTGATGGCTGCCTAAGGATATTGTCATTCTACTTGTAGACTTCACTGCAAACAGGAAGCTTATGCCAAAACTATGAAAAACAATAATCTTCCTTTTATTACATTATAAAACAAACTGTACTAAACACATATTTCCTTTAAAATAAAAGGTACTGTTCTTTATTGCATTTTCCTAGTAAAACCAACTTCATTAGTTTTATTGCACCATTTTTACTCATTAAAGTTTAATAACATTAGTTGATGAAGCAAGGGAAGCTAACTAAATTTTTAAATAATTTAGTTCTAACTTACTCCCTCTAACATAGGAAGACACTGTAGTGCTTTCTGGAATATTTTGAGCTGAATTCCTAAAGGTCCTTTGAGATTTTAGTGGGTTCCCTTGAATTCATTGAACTATCAGGTTTTATCCTTCATTTGAAGCTCACTTTGTGGATGGAAGATTCTTGAGAGGGAAAGAAAAGTGGACAACTTTAATGTTCTGTTCCTGTCATCGCCCAGACTCCAATTGTGATTGTAGATCCCACCATATTTGTTAAGTGGGGAAAAGAAGTCACAGCCCCTATTCTTGAATTAATTAATGAGATGCTTGTTTTTTGTGATCCACATACCAAAATAATTCTTCAGAGTGAAATTTTTGAGGAAGAGGACACCAGCACATCTTGAATAGAAGGAAAGAGTCCAATATCACCGAAGTCCTCCTCCTTTCCTGCAGCATTTAGAAAGAAAATAAAATTTTGCGAAGAAACAATGCTCTGGCCCAGTCAGACTACTTGAAACTATTTTTGGCCTCCTTGAGCTTCAGAGTTAGTTATTAAAGAAGATCTTTATAGGCAGTCAGAACAAGGTCTAGGGTAAGAAATAAGTATATGTTCTCACGTGCTGAGGGAAACTTGTCATTGATGGAACTTGGTTGTGATGGTGGTGGGTGGGCTTTTTGTCACCAAGTCATTTACACTGATTGGGAATTCTTCCGAGAAGAGATACACTAGCCTCACAGAGAATTTACTGAAAAACTTTGCATGAACTTTACTGAGGAGAGAGATTTTGTTCATTTTCAGAGCGAAGACTGGCTATTAAAGTCATGTGACTGTGAAAATCGCAGCTCAGGTGGTATGACCTGCTCAGTGGAGTATTAGTGGCAGAATGGTAAATATTGTTGGCATTTGTGGGCGGTGCAGCAAGAGCATCTAGTGCTCTGTGGAGAGTTCTAGTCAAAGATGAATTTGGGAAGGACTTGATGAAAGAGACACTATGTGGATGATGGGGGAGGTGGAGGACTCCATGAGGGGAAACAAGAAGAGCCCCTCCAATTTGGTCTGGCAAAACAAAGACTGGGGAAACACCATCTAACTTTGTAAACATCTCAGATGGAGCAGCACCAGAGCATGAGGAAAGCCACTTAAGCCAAAGGGCCAAGCTGTTACAAAAGCAGGAGGGTTACCATCAATTTTTGAAATGCAGAAATTAGGAGGAGGTTCCTGCTAGCTGGTAGCAAGGTTCAGGAATAGCCACCCAGTGCAAGTGTTTGAGGCAAACAAACAAGATACTTGTTGGGGGGGAGCTTTTTAGACCTTTGGAGAAAATCCTTTGAGATGGGGCTCTCAGTAGAAGGATGTTGCCCTTCAAAATAAAGTCTCTTTCAGGTTCATGTTCTCTATAGCCATGATTTCTTTTGGCCTAAAAACTAGCATATCTGGGGCATGTACAAGGCAATATTGCTCATTTGCTCACAGTGAAATCGTAATGTGAATCCAGATTGAAGCCTAATAGAGAGTAGCTCCATTTCTACCACAGCTTTGCTGCTGTTAGCAGCTTTCTCATTGTTTTGCTCCACTGTTGTATACAATCTCCAGAACTGATATTGCAGCCTTCAGATTACTGATTGACTGGCGCTTTGACAACACTCCCATAATTACGATCTTCTGTGGATAATAATAGTTTCTGAAATAGTATCATAGCTTAATGATTCACAAAACTCACTAAGATTTTATAGATACCTAGGGTTACAGCTGTGTAGCAGGTGCTTCTACTCCAGCTCATTTCACTTGGCAGGAGTATCACAGTCTACACTAAAAATGTTGTTTCTTTGAACCAATTTGCTCAGTTGAACCAATGTTTTCACTAAGAAAACTTCACACGCATTTATTTGAAACAGACTTTGAATGTTCATAGCTTCAAGAAGGTTAATAACATCAGGATTTCTGGAGAATGATTAAGAACACAGTTTATTTTCTTTCCTAGCTATCAAATGATTCAAATATGAATTGGAATTTTGCAATAGTTTTAAAGGAAATAGATCATCTACAATACTGGGTTTGCATGGCAAGGTTCGGGTACTGGGGGGAGGGGTACAGGGGTGGCTTCTGTAAGAAACTGCTAGAAACTTCCCCTATGTCTGGTGGAGCCAGTGCCAGCCGGCTCCAAGATGGACACACCACTGGCCAAGAATGAGCCAATCAGCAACAGTGGCAGTGCCTCCGTGATAATGTAATTAAGAAGGGGAAAAAAAACTGTGAATAACAGCATTTTAGAGAAGGAGAGAGGAGTGAGAATATGTGAGAGAAACAACTCTGCAGACACCAAGGTCACTGAATAAGGAGGGGGAGGAGGTGTTCCTGGTGCCAGAGCGGAAGTTCCCCTGCAGTCCATGGAGGTCCACCATGAAGCAGATCTCCACCTGCAGCCCAAGGAGGACCCCTCGCTGGAGCAGGTGGATGCCTGAAGGAGACTGTGACCCCCTGGGGACCCTGTGCTGGAGCAGGCTCCTGGCAGGACAAATGGACCTGTGGAGAGAGGAGCCCACACTGGAGTGGTTTTGCTAGCAAGGACCTATGACCCCCTGAGGGAACCACCCTGGAGCCACCTGTTCTTGAAGGACTGCACCTCATGGAAAGGACTCATGCTGGAGCAGTTCTAGAATAAGTTCAGTCCATGGGAAAGACTCATGTTGGAGAAGTTCATGAAGAACTGTCTCCCATGGGTGGGACCCCACACTGGAGCAGAGGAAGAGAGTAAGGAGGAAGGAGGATCAGAGACAATGTGTCATGAACTGACCATAACACAATTCCCTGTCCCCCTGTGCTACTTGGGGGAGGAAGCAGAGAAATTGGGATTAAAGTTAAGCCCAGGAAGAAGGAAGAGGTGGGAGGAAGGTGTTTTTAAGATTTGGTTTTATTTCTGATTATCCTACTCCGATTTCATTGCTGATAAATTAGACTAATTTTCCCAAGTTGAATCTGTTTTGCCCATGATGGTAGCTGGTGAGTGATTTCTCCATGTCCTCATCTCGACCCACAAGCCTTTTTTTATATTTTTCTCTCCCCTATCCAGTTGAGGAAGGGGAGTGATAGAGCAGCTTTGGTGGACATCTGGCATCCAGCCAGGCTAAACTACGACATCTACCTATCAACTTTTTAGACAATCATGGAATTAGCTCACATCCAAATTTACACTATCCTTCAGTGCAGCTGGTTACTTCAAGTGATGTTTGTTAGTTTCTTATTCTTAAAAGGATTCTGTTGAATTAAACAAAGATCTACTTTGTGATTTGTCTTTATCTTCTTGCTCTTTAAAGGAATTTGCTAAGGTATGTAATAGAAACAAGAGTAGTCTCTCTACTAAGCATCTTAAAATAAGAGGTTGTGCACAAATACATCTTACTGGTTAAAAAAGGGCAATGCAAGCTGTTTTCAAAAAGACCTACTTACTAATTAACTCCCTTTTTTCGGGGATGTCGACTGGTAAACCTCAAATTTCCCAACTTTGGCACTTCCATGTTTATAACTTGTGCCATTGTACACTGTTAATTTCATGGTAATCAGTGGTGCTGTTTATTTACAGAATTTGGGCTCCAGCATGGCAGGATTTGCACAACGGCAACTATACTTTTTCACTTTATGCAAAGCAAATAGGGGTGAAATTTGAGGCATGTGTGTTTGTATCTGATTAATAAAGATGATGCTGTGTAAACTTATCACACCTGTTCTGCTGCTATAAATCGGACACTGTTCTAACCCACTTACCATTTTTGAATTATATGATAACAACATGAGGCTGTTATATTAACTGGCAAAATGGAGTTTATTTGCTGAGCCTGAAGTTAGTTCCTTGGAGCCTGACAAAAACTTCTAAGCTGAAGAAAATGAAATGCTAAAATTGTAAGAATTTAGAGGGACTCAAAGGCATTCTGCTTAAGTGACTTCAAGCCAGTGGCAAGTTAACAATTGCGCTTCTGTCATGCAGGACAAGTACTACGTTGTTCTAATTATCGTATTCTAGAGTATAAATAACTTCGTAATTTTAACAAGTAGTTACTTAATTTCCATGTAGAGAGTGTTAGGCCTTCATCAGTAGTTTTGAGTATGCTCTTTATCTTCTATCAATTTAGACAAATCCAAAGTCTGGTGCACTAGAGCTCTAGCTACACTCTGAGGGTGTTGAAGCGATGTTTTCATTTCTGGGAATACGAGGCGTGGCAAAGAGTCTATACGTGGCAGCCACTTGCAGCTTAGAAGGGTCCTCCACAAAAAGTCTTCAATGAAACATAAAATATTAACACAGTTGTGATGCTGAAATGGCTGTGACACCATAAAAACTGAAGAATTAAGTCATAAACTCTACGGCTCTCACCTCAGGCTTTTCATTTTCATTATGAGGAGACCCCTTGAATTAAAATAGTTCGAAATGAACCTCTTCTACATCCAGAAGAGTAGATCAACTGGAACTAATGACTACTAGTCTACTGGATATTGTTACTGCCAAACCTTTCAGACTGAACTCTGGGTCTCTTCAGAGTGTATTTTACAGCTGACTGCTAATACAATCATTGCTTTGCCTATGGTCCAGATCCAGATCTTTCTATTCAAGTGTCCTACCAAGTTCATAAAGGGCCTGTAGATCCATTTGGTGGTGATCTGTCCAAGCACAGCAGCAACTTTATATATTAGCTTGATAGTACAGAAAGGTTTTATTCAACATTACTAATTAAAACAGTTATTTTGACTGATTTTCTACTGTGTTCCATTTGGTTAAGAAAGAAAATTCTTATACTTTTGAATCAGAAATTGAAGGCCTCATCTGCACAGACTCATGCCTCTCCCAAATCGCTGTAATCTGCACAACAAAATCAAAGCCTAAAACTAAATATTTATTTTTCCTAGTATACCACGGTAGATGTTTATTGCACATTTTGAAGGAAACCCTTCTATAAGTGAAATTGTCCAAGTACTCTTAATCCAATAATATAATTATACAGGCTCCTGTTTCAGAGGAAGTGATAAATTGCAGGCTTATGTGTCTGAAAACTTTGACATAAAACTTTGACAATGAATCTAACATTTGATTAAAGCTGGGTGTCAGCATCTTAGAGACAGATGTTTAGGTGCACAGTGATAAAATAACTGGGTGCCTGGGCACAACATGGATAAAAAATTAGTTTCGTCTTCAGGGACCTTAACACCTTTGCACCATTGAGGGCTGCCAGAAACGTGGCTTTGCTGGGGATAGTTAAAGACATTTACCATATGGCCTATGAATATATACAGAGTGCCTTGGGAGACTGGAAAGATCGGTTTTTCTTCCTGTGGTTTTGGGTAAGTCTCTGCATTTCTGACTAATCTACTGCCCACCTGCAGAGCCAGGACAGGGAGAGAGAAATGACAGTTCATTCTCCTAGGGATGCTGGGGAGGTGGAGGTGGTCTTGATCACCTAGTGTGGTGATACTATATATAAGATGACCTAGGACACATGATAGCACAACTGTAGTTTTCAGCTGTACTGGGCTTTGTGTTTTCTTCAGAGAGGTGATGGTTTGAAGTGTGCTGAATTATACCAGGAACTACCCAGGAAAAACCTGTAAAAAAGGCCTGGGACCAAAGGGCACTAGTAACCTCCCCCCATCAGGCTGAAGGTAGCGACGCAAAGGAAAACAGTGAGTGGAAGCGGGTCTGCAATCAGGGCAGGAAGCAAACTCTTCCCTTGCCCACCACATCTCCACAGTTGCCTCTGCATAACAGATATGAGGCTCTAGATGTGGAGGACAAGACGGTGGATGGTCCAGGGGTTGACCCATTCACATCGGAGGAGGCACAAAGATCAGAAGCACCTCCCTCTCGCATTGCTATCAGCTCCACAAGGAGGAAGAGACGAGTCATAGTTGTAGGAGACTCCCAGCTAAGGGGAACAGAGGGTCCAATATGCCGGGCAGACCCTCCTCTCAGGGAATTCTGTTGCCTCCCAGGAGCACAGGTCAAAGACATTGCTAGGAAACTTCCTAGACTGGTCCGACCCTCAGACTATTATCCTCTACTGCTCTTCCATGTGGGTGCGGATGAAGTTGCAGTAAGTAGCCCGAGGGTAATTAAAAAAGAATTCAAAGCCATAGGACGATTAGTAAAGGAATCTGGAGCACTGGTTATCTTTTCATCGCTCCTTCCAGTGGTGGGCAGAGAGGTTGAGCGACATAGGCAGACTCAGTCTATTAACACATGGCTCCGTGACTGGTGTCACCGCCATAACTTTGGGTTCTTTGAGCATGGGATGACATACACAGCACCAAGCTTGCTGGCATCAAATAGGAACCAGCTTTCTCACAGGGGGAAAAGGATCTTTGCCCAGGGGCTCATTGACGGGGCTTTAAACTAGAGGTGAAGGGGGAAGGGGAACCTATCAGGCTTGCCAGCGACAGGCTAGGGGAGGATACACAACGGTTAGAGGGATGGGGGGCTAGTAGGACCCCTCAACCCGTTGCCCAGCAGCATGCGAGAGACACTGCAGCAATGTGGAAGTCTTGCGGAAGGGAGCTGGAGGCGCCTGAGGTATCAGGTGCCAACAAGAAAATACCCATGAAACACCTCAAGGGAAAAAAGGAGTGCTCTTCTATGAAGGTAAGAAGGCTGAGAGCTCAGATCAAATGCCTCTGTACAAATGCACGCAGCATGGGAAACAAACATGAGGAGTTGGAAGCAGTCGTGCTGCTGGAAAGCTACGACCTGATTGCCATCACGGAAACTTGGTGGTATGAATCCCACGACTGGAATGTAGCTTTGGATGGCTACAGGCTGTTCAGAAGGGACAGGCGAGGAAGGAGAGGCGGGGGCATTGCCCTTTACATCAAGAAAACATTACAGAGTGAAGAGCTTTCCCTGAAGAATAGCCACGAGCAGGTCGAAAGCTTATGGCTAAGAATCGGAGAGACAGACAACAAAGGGAACCTAGTGGTCGGTGACTACTACAGGCCGCCAGATCAAGA
>Ga0065711_1042496_pt1 | contig 15343 bp, 10 predicted proteins | sample Hoacrofraction12_FD_59098 | JGI IMG/M metagenome (GOLD analysis project Ga0065711, IMG submission 59098) | Hoatzin crop microbial communities from Cojedes, Venezuela - Epithelial fraction 12 v2 (version 2) | ecosystem: Host-associated > Birds > Digestive system > Esophagus > Crop | place... | reverse complement strand
CGCCTGGACAAGGTCCTGTGCAGCCTGCTGTAGGTGACCCTGCTTCGGCAGGAGGGTTGGACTAGGTGACCCACAGAGGTCCCTTCCAACCCCTACCATTCTGTGATTCTGTGATTCTGTGATTCTGTGAAAGCTCATTTTCAAAGGAGCCTGGTGCTCGATGACTCCCCTAGAAGGGAACTCGAGAAGGCATCTAGTCCTGTTCCCAGCCCGAAGGCAGTAGCAGCTACACCTCCACATTACATGAGGACACCTCACTTTTCAGGGACCGGCAGTATATTTCGTCTGATCACCTGAGAGTCTGAAACCGCAGTTGAGCTTTCAGCCTCACACACCAGGGTGAAGGGTGCACGCGAGCACTTCTTTTTCTGCCTCTGTCAGCTGACATTACAAAACATAAGGCCTCTCCCTGCGAACTGAGCATCCCTTAGATTATTAAACAGTCACCGCTCTAGCAGCAGCAGTTCTGTGCACGTTGTCGTCTTTCTTACTGTTGTCTTCTATTATGGGTGGGGTTACTACTCCAAGATGTTCTCCAGTCTGGTGGAAACACAACATGGGAACTTATGAAATTCATAAATAAAACATTCTCATGCCACTGGAAAGAATAAAACTAAGAATTTTAAACAAAAATTAGTTCCTCCTTGCCATTTTGATAGGAGACATCACCTTCTCAACAAGTCAAAGTCTAGATGAGCGCACTGTATTATCTCCTAGATAAGAGGTAGCAGTAAATTGAAAACTTCACAACTAAGTGACAGTTGCGTCACTTTTCCATATAACCATTTAACACTTTCATCTTTGTCCACCCCCCCATTCCTGTGTTTTGCTGCATTCATTTAGTTCTTTTAAACTTTCTGATTAACTAACGCACAAAACAGAAAAGATAAATGTGAAATAATTGGGGCATAATTCTTATAGTTCCTTTAACTATTGTTATCTTGTCTTAGCTTTATAAGCTGTATTTTTATAATTCTAACACACTAAGCATGTTTGCTTTTAGACAGCTACTGTTATTGAGCTTTGTTTCACTAATTTCTGAAAAAGAAATATATTTAATATTTTATATAAGCATTTCTTAAAATACAAAGCACGTTTAGGACCTGTTTTTTAAAGCTGTTAGTCAAAACAAGTTCAAATGCATAATATTGAGAGGTGATCCCTTTTTTTTTTGTGACCTATATATTTATACATAAAAACTCATTTACATATAAAAATGCCACAGCTTTTAAGTGTACTATTTTTCTGATAGTAGACATCTAATCAGATAATATTTGCTATGCATATGTCTAAGACCTTTCAGAATTACAAACAAAACCTTTACCCCAGTGAAAAACTTTCAGGAACATGAGAAACAAAACTTCTAATTCTCACTCACTTAGTTTGAACATCAGATGAAAATGCAATGGTTGGTTGCGTATCTTGTACCAAAGAGGACAGAGTATCAAAAATTATTTGTAACTGTGCATATTTATTAAAGGCCAGCTACCTGAAGTAGCTGAGAGGTATAGAATACTGGTGTCTCTGATGGGGACAAATTAGTGAATGGTCAAAAGTTTTTAAGTATAATTCAACTTCTGTCTCTGAACACTGCCCCTTGATTATCAGGTCCACATCTGCTGGATGCTCATATACCACTCGACTAATTTATACAAAAACTGTCCTTACAACTGCTACTTGTGCTCGCGTTTAAGTTTTGGAACTTCTTCCTTTACAATAGGAAAAAAAGGAACTTCAACAATATGAACTTTTATAATAGGAAACTTTTTCCTTTATAATGCGAAAAAAAGAGATAAAAAATGTAGGAAAAAAATCAACACATGAAGGACAGAAAAAAGGGAAAAAGGGATAAAAGTTAGAAATTCCATTTTGTTGTATTCTGAGAAGTCATGAGGCTCTGATATTAGCTCAGAGATGAATGATGTCACCTCAAGGCTACCTTCGTCATCATCAATGTCTTGCACCTTGCATAGGCCTTGTTTTAAGAACAGGGAAAATCAGATAATCGTAAGATAAATTCAAGTGGTGAGGAAGGATTAATGTTTGATTACCTCAGCTACCACCTTATTTACTTGAATTTATCTAGCCTATATGTGTATACCCTAACAGCATAGATTGACAAGACCACATCTCTTCTCTTTATTTGTTTGAATTTCTGAAAATGTGAGAAAGGAAAGGAAACCATTCAAAGCCATGTAATTATAATAGTAAGCATCTAAACCACTGAAAAACCTATGCAATATGATTCATCAACCTGAATGCAAGAGAAGACTCAAAAGGTAACTTCAGCCTTTAGGAAGTGGCATTACAGTAACTTATGAAGTCTTCTGCAATGGTATGGAATAGTATCAGGCTCCTGTGAAAGCTGAAGAAATACAATACAATTTTAAACATGATAGCAGTCCATTTCAACCCATCTCCAAGCTCAAAATCATCTTGTAAAATAGCATTGACATTTCTTCAGACAAACTGGGCAGACAATTTACGTAAACATTTTCACTGGCACAAAAACATTTTCAGCAGATAACTACATGTTCCTCAAAACAGTTTGTTCATTAGAAGGCAGAAAAAATGGAGCATTTTTCTCTTGAAGAAAGTGATGCATATAACTCTTCTTGCAATCCTCTCTAAATCCAGCCAGCGGGGTGGAAGCCCACAGTGCTAAGGAGTCACATCAGATGTCCAGTGTCATGTAGCGTACACTTAAATAAACCAAGCCTTGGGACAACTTAAAACTACAGAGCAGCAGATGCGATGAGAAGAAAGCTGAATTATTCTGACTGCAAGGTAGGAATAAGTTAACCTATCACGGATGGTGACTGAAAGAATATTTGATCCCTCCTGGTTTCCTTTGGAGGACCTTCATTCATTTGATGTCCACATGTCAGCTAGAATCACCTCTATTAGTATGAGCAAAATTCTTACTCTCCAGAAACCCTGATACATAGACTAGCAGATTTCTCACTGTATTACTTCTTTTTAAAAAATCTTTTCTTATAAAATATATCTTAGAAGCAACAGACAATAAGGCACACTTCCCTTCTCTAAAAGCTGTGGTCTGATACTCTCATAAAAGTGTGTTCTCTTGTAGCCTTCAATTAAGAAAATATATTAATAAGTGAAAATGAAGTAGCACAATGTAACAATCGAGTAATCTCATTTTACTGGCCAGATCATTCATTCGTACTGTGATTACACATTGCAGCTCGTAAACTGCAGAGATACTTCCCAGCTGCTTCTGGTCACTGTCTTATCTGATCCAAAAGGTGCTCCAAGCCATGGTCCGCCGGGTTCTGGCAGGCAGATCAGAGGCTGCCATGGACACAGCTCCTACCATAGACCCAATTCTGTGCTGGCCCAAAGGGACAGAAAATGGGCAGCAAACTCTGTTGGATGCGGACACAGATGAACGCAGTCTTGCCTACAGAGCTGTATGAGAAGGTGCTGTTGCTGCTGTTCCCTTCTCTCGCTGTCACCCAGGTGTACCTATGTCTTTTCCTTCTCCCCTCCTGACTCCTGCTTTGGCACTGTTTTCAATTCTGCATAGCACCAGTTTGATCCAAGCTCAGGTCACCTCAAGTCATCAGAGTCTTTTGCACTGCTGGCTCTAGGATTCCTATGCACAGGAACACTGGTGATGAACAAAGACCTGCCAATTAAATATTGAGTTATATTGCAGTAGTAATAAAGGACTAATTTAGACGAGCTCTCATTTCCTTTTATTATATCACAATTTCTTTTTGTAGGCATACATTGCTTGCTCTCTGGCTCTGCAAGGCGAGTCAGACCCGCACCGGTGAAGAGCTGTCTTGTGCACCCTGAAATTGCTGAGAATCGTGCAACTTGGAAAGCCAGAATTTTCTCTAGCTGGATCTAACTCTGTTTATAACCTCTGTTTTTTGTTTCCTTTGAACAAGATTATAAAGACACTGTGGAATAGGTTACAATTCTTTCACTATTTTCTTTACACAAGTTTTATATGAAAATAGGAGATACTCAAATGTCCAAACTATTTCAGGGAAGAAATTTAAAAAGAATACTACAAAAGAGTTTCCTTTATCCACATGAGGCATCAATACATCATGAAGACCAGACTAAACTGGTATATCAGATTCTATGTAAAGATCTGAAATCTGCCTTTACCATATGCTAACTTTTCTTATGCTTATGATTAAATTTGGCAGGCATGCATTGGATAGAGAATATTTCTGGATAAATATGTGTTTGTTGTATTATTCAGGATTTGAATTTGGGATTCCTTAAGGCTGTTTTCTATTTCTTAAGTAACAAAGACCAAATACAACTTTCCACGGAAAACTGACCCTCTTGAAAAAGCTATAGTGCACCCTCCTCTTGTAAATCCTGCCTGTCCTACTGCCTCAGCAACAAAGGTGCAAAAGCGAAACAAGCTTTACCACCTAACAGCTCATTTTTGAACTTTGCTCACTGAAAGTAAAATAGTACCTGAACTACTCACATGGGTGATATTGAACTAGAAGGACAGTTTCCTGACTTAGGGTAGACTCCATCTAACCAAGCTTAAGTGTTTAAAATGAAGGCGTTCACATTTCCAGGTCAGACACTTGATATTCATCTGATAAAACAGACAGCTATTTTAGCACGAGAATTTTCGCCTTCTTGAGTAGCCTTTTCTTCTTTACTCACTGTTAACAGTGCCTAGAATGAATAGCTCACATTCAGTAGTCTTTCAGATGTTGAAAATCAAACAAAATGGATTCCACTCATAGTCACAGTATCACAGAATGGTAGGGGTTGGAGGGGACCTCTGGGGATCATCTAGTCCAACCCTCCTGCCGAAGCAGGGTCACCTACAGCAGGCTGCACATTACCCCTTCCAGGCGGGTCTTGAATATCTCCAGAGAGGGAGATTTCACAACCTCCCTGGGTAACCTGTTCCAGTGCTCCGTCACCCTCACAGTGAAGAAGTTCTTCCTCAATATAGGAAAAATAGTCCTTACGAGTCTTGAAGCTGTAGAGTAAATCCATACAGCAAAACTTTTCTTCTTTGTTTCACCAAGATTTCAGCCTCTTCTACACTGTAATTTAAGGGTGTTACAATGCACAAGAACAAACAAAACATCTCGAGGGGCTCCCTTACTACTGTTACAAAGAACAGAAAAATTTTATTTTTTGAAATTTCAGGAACACTTAACTTTCATTTCTTTTTTACCTATTTTACATGATGCCCATCTATGGATAGGCCACTTCAGAAAACTGATAAGCACCCGTTTTTCTCAGGACATTGGTAAAAGAGGAGGAAAATCTCAACTTCCACGGACTTTGTTTTCTGAGCTCTCTATAACCTCTTATGCAACATCTGATATATTTGATTTTTACAATCCATATAGACTTGTCTCAAGTGTCTTCCTGGAAATGTTCCGATATCATCGCTAAGCTTTCAGATTGTGAAATAATGCAAAGAGAACCAAGAAATATTCTATAACCCATGAGACCAAAACATTTATATACATGTTTACCCAAAAGTACTGATGTAGTGTTCTGATGTACATGTGAATCTAAAGCACCTAGCTGAACTGGTAACCAAGGACATGAAAAACTTGGGATTTGGCCCCAGCATACCTCTTTGATGTCCAACATAGGCATCAAGAGGCTTTGAATAACTAATAGAACTACAGCTGAAAATCTTTTTCTTAGACTTCAACCAGAATAATAATTTGCTATTTTAGAAAAAAGTCTTAAGAAAAATCAAGTTCTTGTCTGAAGAAAGTGATGGTGGAACTGTCAACTACAGCAAGAACCATCAATGCAGGTGATGATACACTATAGGTAGGCATGCCAAAATCTCCCCAGCAGCACTGATAATCTGTCTAAGCAATGCCTCAGATAAAACACTTCTGGGAACAGAGATTAACACATTCATCAGATCAGTGTTATCCTTGGCCTGAGCATGTGACAGTAAAAGCATCATTTTATACATATATAACCAAAGCATACTAGTTTTGCTCTGAGTTTAAAATTTCTGGAATGACTAACTGAGGGAGATGAGATAAAACAACTCTGCAGCAACTGAGTTCTCAAAAACATTAGATTTTCAGTGTGAATAAGATGATTCTGAATTTGTAATATCATCAAAACAGACCTGCAGCCAAGTATAAACTCTTTTTTATTTGCAGTAAACTGTACATTTCCTGACCTATCACATGAATGATTATTTCAGTGGCGTTGCTGCCTGTCCAGATCCTATGCAAAATCAACAACTTTCCATCTGGCCTGATGTGCTGAGCACCATGCTGCGAAACACAAGACAAATATCACTTGACTACACCTCCTTTGCACACATCTCTCCTTCCACCTAGAAATTACAATAAAGCAATACCCAAACGAGTTTATGAGAGGAGTCTGAGTGTTTACCAGGTTGGTCGGTACAGTAGCAGGAACCCTGTCGACGTTGCCACATGTGCAGAAAACCATAAGGAAATGTCCACTGCATAAATAGAGATCAGCTCCAAAGTGCACATGCATGAAGTCTTCCCTTCCTGGGATGCCTGTCTATGCAGTGAGCAGGCTGTGTGCATTTGGATGCAGTAAATCTGATGCGCTTTTTTGTGTGTCAGACTCTCTGCCCATGCCCAGATCAGCTCAATGGCACATACACAGTTACTGCTATCCCAGATAAAACTGACTTGTTCCGCAAAGGACCAGCAGATGCTCTTGCGTTTATGGCACCTGTGTATTTTCAGTTCTTCAAAGTGCTAAAGTGGATGTCAACTTAACGTTGTTTAAAGTTACAGGATAACCTGATCTCCTTATAACCACTGAGGATCTCATCCTTTCAATCCAGGAAAGGGAAGAAAGGACCATGGAGTTTTTTGTCTAGGAGCCCCGTACAGTAAGTACCCCCTGCAATCTGGTTCTGGCTATAACATCTGCTGAGGAGCTGGTGAAGGTACAAGGCAAAATCTCTCCTTAAAGATTCAGCCCCAAAATATGCATTTTGTAATTTTAACTACATTCTTCCGCACTAAATATCAGACAGGGAAAACGAATGGAAACATTGTGAATTTGCATAAGACACATGCAGTGCAAGGAAGCTTGTGAATTAATAGGAAGAAGCAAGAAACTATTTATTCCAATAAAGTTTTTTTTTAGGAAAATAAAAAAGAATAAATAATTTGGAATATGCCATATCTTCAGTGTTGCTGCCCCTCATCAGAGAGTGACATTCTATTAAAATAAATAGTATCTACAGATTACCTATAGGAAAAATACATTCTATAATGTTTGAATTTTTAGTAAGCGAGTGAAAAGAAAGGAGATATAAGCAATCTTGTACCCTTACCGAAGAAAAAAAGGTGCACTCAACTTCCAACTCAGCCATTCCTGGATTTTGGAGGAAATCAAAGAATTCAACTTGAGTAAATTGACTAATCTCAGTGATCGTATCACTTGTATCTGTGGCATTCAAGCCCTACCAGTATTAAGTCCTGGATTATGTGTCCCATGTTTGAAAATTAAGTACACAAGTCCTGGACACGTAGAGTATACTTGACAGTGGAAGATAAGCAGCACTGATTGCTCCAAAAATAAAACCAAGAAGATTTATTGGTGAAAGCTAATACTCAGAATGCAGGCAAAAAGGCTGTATTTGTTTCAGTGGATTTGCACTTTTTTATGCAAGAAAGGTATTTACTGATACTGAACTTCAAGTTAGTAAAGTCAAAGATGATGTCTTCCAGGTTTTTTGATGGCTGAATCATTTCCCACACTTTTAAAACACCTTCCTTAGCAAGTGGTGCGTGCCTTTCCTTGGCACTTGAGTGTAACTACCTTTGAATCATCAGATTCACTTAGTGGCACCATGTTACCTAAAGAGCAATGCTAAATCAGATAAAGAGGATAAGAGGGACCACAAAGTGGTTTAGTGTGAAAAAGGATTAGATGCATTTATTATAAAATAGCTGCTTCTTTTGGGGAGTGAGGCAGTGCTCTACAAGTATTTGAAGACTACTAACGCCATTTTTTGGAAAAGAGATATTTTAACATGCAATACAAAAAAAAAAAAAACATAAACTGTTAGTATTAAATCAGTAAGAAGTGTATTTATGCATATTTCCAGGAAAAGCACCCTGCATTCAGCCATAGAACAATCTGGCAAGACAAGAAATACAAATCTCATTGTCTGGGGGTTTTAAAATAGAAGCCAGTATTATTTCAGTAATACAGTAACAATACAGCAATTCCATATTGAAATACAGGGAATGATCTTGTGTTTCCAGGAAACAAGCATGATAGATCCTCCTATCCTTGCAGCCACAATAGCACTATTGTGTACGATGGGACCGTCTTCTTCTATCAACGCTTTTTGAGCAAGATAGGAATACCGGAGATTCATGCAAGCCATACTTTTCTCCCCTTTATCCTCCTTCCAGTGATACTCATTCCCAAAAGGACTGTGTTTACTGCTTCCTTCTCTGACAGAACCACTTGGGGATGTGTTAACGCAGCGCTTTTGTAAAGAATGAGGGAAAAGGATCTTTATTTACAGGCTTGCTCTGGCTTGCACATCAACACAGCACAATGCTCTCATCACAGTAGCTAATGGTGTGCCTTAATGCTCATATCAGGAGTTAAACACCCCTTTTTACAATCTTTTCATTAAGCAATGCAATTATTATTGCACAGACAGCCTAGATACCATCTCCCATAACTGTATGATATGCAAAGCGGTCAGATAAGTGATCAAGATTGTTACTTGTTTTTTAATCTCCTGACAGACAAACCAAAATTGCAATACATGAACTACCAGCTCCTTCAAACTTCAGATGTATGCCCCAGTTACCTCAGAAGGTAATAAATTATGTGGTAGCCATTCAACAATTTACTTGACAAAAACATCAAGCTTTTAACAGTTTCAATAGTTGAGATTAATGTGAAAATTTCAGTATTTCTGAAAAGCTGCTTTCTTCAAGACTGTAGTCTTCGTGTTATCTGCAGACCACAGAAGCAGCAAAGGCTAGTAAAATGTTATCTATTCAGTTTCTTCTTTGCCTGTAAGTCCAAAGTGTTTTGTATAAAAAACATGCAGTTCAATGTACTTTTTCCATAATTACAAAATCAAACCCATCAGACTTTATGCTAGGTAATCTTGCAGCGAACATTTTTACCTACTATACTTATTTGTTTCTGTCAGTGTTGATAGCTGAAAAGGATTGCACTCGTTCTCTCGTGGTGCTTTTGAGCACATGAACAATTGTGTGTGCTGCTCCCCTACAAAGCAGAAGTGAGAACTTTGCTGTTGGACCCATCTCACACGGTCAGGCAGAGCAGATGTGCCAAGCACTGAAGTCACCAACCCAGCAGGACTTTCCCTGTGCTTGGGATGCAGAACCAAGAAGAAACTAAGCTTGCAGGTGCACCGAGACAGGACTGTGGGAGCCCCTGTCTGCAACAACTTTCTTGCTGAACTTGGCCACAGTGCTAAACTTTCAGCTTACTTCGTGGTTTCTAGTGATAATTTCCTAAGTTATGACTCCAGGAGTATTTGAGACCATCCACTGCCACAGAATTACTCTGTTGATTGCTGTCAGTACAGCGAAGAGCCTTGTTTCATCACCAGATTTTGAATCTTTCCAAATATCCTCTGAGATGATAAAAATCACACGGAAGAGAAATTTGAGAAATACTATCTGAATACACAGGTAGGTGTTTTCCCAGAATCAATTTATTTCCAAACTCCTCAGAACTGTCTCCAGATCTGGCATATATGCCAGAGATAAGTGGATGCTTCCAGTATCACATACAAGGAAAACAAATGAGCACAAAAGGATTTGGAAACAGATAGAAACACTTTCACACTACGGACAGATTTTTATATTCTTTTAATGTCTCCTGTGAAGCCGTCACAAAATTATGATTATAAATCCCTTGTCTCTCACCTTCTTCCCTGACACATACACATCATCATCACATGCACATAGAGCTGTATAGCTCAGCCAGTCTCCACAATTACTCTCGAAGGCTGATCTTTGAAAAGCTAGTAGATCCCGCTGTATTTAACTTCTGGTTTCTTTGACTTACATTTCTGTCACAAAAGAAATACTATTTTTGTAAAAATGTGAAGTCATTGAGGTATTATGGGAAATACAAAAGGACCTTAAAAGGCTAAAACAGCCTGTGAAGAAAGAAAAGTGAAATTTGGTTTGAAAATGCAGAGAAAAATAACCTGACAGAAGTGTTCAACAATACAATGTCGACACTTTCTACTTAACCAGTGCCTTTTATGGAAGAAGCTAATGTGCTTTACCAAATGTTGGGAATAATTCTTCCATCCTACACCTGAGGTAGCCAAGGTCTCAAAGTGTCGAGTGACTTGCTTAAGATAAAACATAAAGAAAAATGCAGGTAGTGGAAGAAATACAACTTGTCTGTGGTGTTACATGCCTGCTCACAGGATGAAGGTGATGGTCAGAGGGATGCCAGAGACTACTTTAGGTGTGGTGGGATTCTTCCACCTATGCCTTTTAAAATCATTCCTGATCCTCTATTTTGTTTTTCTGCCGTTCCTTTGTTCTAGCTTTGGGTCAGCTCGTGACCGACTCTGTTTCTATGCAAGGGAATAAAAGCATAAATCTCCTATTACCACCCTAATGACAATATGTGTCGCATTTACCCTTTCCAGCATGCAGACAAGAAAACTGGTGATGCAAACACACCTTCAGCCTCCCTGGAGATGACAAGAAACCTCTGGATTTCGACTATAAAAGGTTTTTCTTCTACTCTTGAGATTGTGTTTGGTCAGAAAAACCACCCAAACCCATATCTTTTGAAAAACCTCCTTTGGGTTTTGGGGGGATTTCTCTTCATGGACTCATCCCTTTTCTTCTTTCTGGGCTTTTTATTGCCATGGCTTCTGTTGTGGGTTTGCATGGCAAGGTGTTTTTTGGGGGGGGAAGCTATAGGGGTGACTTCTTTGAGAAGTTCCTAGAAGCTTCCCCCATGTCTGACAGACCCAATGCCAGCCAGCTCTAAGACAGACCTGCCGCTGGCCAAGGCTAAGCCAATCAGCGACAGTGGTAGCGCCTCTGTGATAACATCTTTAAGAAGGGGAAAAAACCTGTGGTAAAATGGCAGTCAAGACAAAGGAGTGAGACCATGTGAAAGAAACAACTCTGCAGACACGAAGGTCAGTGGCAAAGGAGGGGGAGGAGGTGCTCCAGATGACAAAGCAGAGACTTTTCCCTTGCAGGCCATGCTGAAGACCATGGTGAGGCAGGCTGTCCCCCTGCAGTCCATGGAGGTTCATGGTGGAGCAGATCTCCACCTGCAGCCTGTGGAACCATGGTGAGGCAGGCTGTCCCCCTGCAGTCCATGGAGGTTCATGGTGGAGCAGATCTCCACCTGCAGCCCGTGGAAGACCCCAAGCTGGAGCAGGTGGATGCCTGAAGGAGGCTGTGACCCCATGGGGAGCCTGTGCTGGAGCAGGCTCCTGCCAGCACCTGTGGACCTGTGGAGAGAGGAGCCCATGCCAGAGCAGGCTTGCTGGCAGGGCTTGTGACCCTGTGGGGGACCCACGCTGGAGCAACCTGTTCCTGAAGGACTGCACACTGTGGAAGGACCCACACTGGGGCGGATCCTGAAAAATTATCGCCCGTGAGAGGGACTTCACACTGGAGCAGGGGCAGAGTGTGAGGAGTCTTCCCCCTGAGGAGGAAGGAGCAGCAGAGACAACATGTGATGAATTGACTGTAACCCCCATTCCCCGTCCCACTGCGCTGCTCACGGGGAGGAGGAGGTAGAGAAATGGGAATGAAGTTGAGCCTGGGAAGAAGGGACAGGTGGGAGGAAGGTGTTTTAAGATTCAGTTTTATTTATCCTACTCTAATTCGATTGGTGATGAATTAAACTCCCTTTTCACCCCACGTTCAGTCTGTTTTGCCCGTGACAGTAATTGGTGAGTGCTCTCTCTCTGTCCTTGTTTCGACCCTCAAGCCTTTCATCATATTTCCTCTCCCCTGTTCAGCTGAGGAGGAGGAGTGATAGAGCAGTTTTGGTGGGCACCTGGCATTTATCCAGGCCAAACCAAAACAGTTTCTAAACACCATTCCATTTAAAGAGAATCTAGGTAGGTGTAAATGTTGTGTATGTAAAAGACCTTCAGTGAGACAGAGGGTAAGCACGCACTTAGTATTTTGCTGAGCCAATAATCAGTCCCAGGCTAAAAAGCAACCTGAATGCCCTGTGGGCTATGTGTTTATGTAGACTATCACTGCTTTAAGTCAAAGGTCCATTTTAGGAAGCACTAACACCTGGTGTATTGAGAAAAGAGGTCTTATTTGCTACTTCCCTCAGTTGTTAATAATTACTAAAATTCCACCCAAGTTTCCAATTAGTCTGAACTAAAGGTTCAACCCTTCCCTTCATAGTTTCCTAAATGAGAATCTCTGAGCCTAAATAAACATAATATTTAGTTTCACTGGAATACAGAAGAGATTCAGTTCTTACTTTTAAAAATATTCCTAGAGCGACTGTTCAAATAATTCATACCTGATCTTTATCTGGCTGTTACATATATCTAGGACAGCTAAGTGTTTAAAAAACAAAAGATGTCTATTCCGTGGATTCTTGTTTTATTTTTTTTTTATTAAATTGTCACAGGCTGAATGTGGAGAGCTTTTAAACTGATTATATAACTCACAGAAAGATCCATTCCCTCCTTAGTCATCACGAACGCTATTAAGCGAGCAGCAGCTATCCACACACTCTTTTTTGCTTTTATCATGAAAACAGAACAAAATTTATCAGTTATCAAACACAATGCGTTCTCTGTATGAATAAATTATCTTGTGGTTATAACTTACAAGATGTTCCCATCTCTATTCATACCAAATGCATCAAGTCATTCAGATGACAGAATGCTACAAAAATTATCTGAACTGTCAGGAAGATGCAATGAGTTATTGTATAAAGATTATTCCAATCTTTACCAACTCAAAACAGCAGCAAAGAGGGGAAAAAAAAAAAAAGTCTTTCAAGAATTTTGGTCGTATATGTATTTCGGAGTGAATCATCATTGAAGAAGTCATGTCTGTTCTTTCTAAGCAGTCAATGATTTATATTTTAGTGATGCTTGACAAGGAAGTCATGACCCTTCTTTCAAATTAACCTCCCCTCCAAAAAAGCTTTGTATAAAATTTTGAAAGTATCAATAATTTTAACAGAAATTAATATAGAGTAACAAATATTTTCTTATGTTTCCCACTCAGATAATGTCATCCTCCATGAAGATGTAAAGCCTGAATCATTAAAGTCACACCTGATTTTTAAAATATTTTTGCTTGACTCTGACAAATTGGCACTCCAGTTGGAAGGAGTTCTACGGATGAGTGTGATGTATACCGAGCTTACTGATAAAGCTTGAAACTAGAAGAGGTCTTTAACCTTTTCTTTATGATTCTGCAGCTGGAATCTGGTCAAAGAGTGTTTGATAAATATTTGCATAACTGTAAAAAATATCTCAATCTATTAAAAATCTAAAAACTTTTTCTTCTGTCTATTTTAGCGATTATAAAGCCAGTTCAAGGTTTAGGTTTTCACAGTAAAGCACGTCTTTTTAAAAAGACTTTTTTCATAAAACAAAATTGTAGCTTCTTAAATCAGTAAAAGAAGGTTAAAAATAAATTTTATTTTTTTTCTGGAGACAGCAACTTCTCCCTCAACTGCAAAAACTTCAAGCAGTTTTCACTTGAGCTGAGTCAACACAGCTTGAGCTGAAGCATCTGGTCCTATGAAAGCTGCTGTGAGAGTTTGCAGAATTTTAAATCCTATTTCAGGAGCATTGTGGTGGCACTGTAATTATCACACTGCACTACTAAATAGGCTCGAGATCCATTTTAAACACTCAGAGCTTGTGCTCCAGCACCACCCTGAAACAGCAAGCTAGGCCTAGCCAGTGGCCTGACTAGACTAGTCCAGTAATATCTCCTACAGAAGCATCCTTGGATCCTTTCAGAGGAAGATGCAAGAAATCCTTAAACAGCCAATTATTAAATGAGTCTTTTTTCGAGAAAAAAAAAATATTCCTAATCCCCCAGTAACAACTAAAGTTCGGATTATGCCTTAAAGTGTTGAGATACTGAATTCTCCTCAGAGGGCAATTCCCAGAGGTGGATCCTCAGCACACAGGCTGGTGTCATTACGCTGAAAGCAGCAATGGCCATGGCTGAGGCACCAGCCCAGTTACTGGTGTTTCTTTCTAATCCCGGCTGTATGTTTGAGTGCTTTATACTCCATATAAACCTTCTGCCATCCTTTTAACGTTAACTGTTTTCTTTACTGATATTCACGGGCATTGTAGATCTGCAGGCATTTCTTGCAGTACAAATATTTAATCTATTTTTCATTTCGCTGTACTTTAGTTTGCTTGGTTCTACATCTCTGAGTAATCGCAGTTTTTAATCTACCTTTCTCAACACTTTACATTCCTTACTATCCATCTGCTTCCTAAACTGAGTGGTCACAATCTTTCAAATCTTTTTCTCCATCCAAGACTTCCCTCCTTCTACTATTCCCGTCTGTTTAAAAAATGTTCCTATCATTGATCTTCAGTCATATTTTTAACAGTGGAGAAAAAAAAAAATCCAACACATTGGTGAGTAATATTAATCAATACAGAGTACAGAATCTCCCAGATTATTCCCAGAAAAAAATGGCTTTACTGATTGACCTCACATGTAACAAGGTCCCATGTTCCTCCTTGTTCAAGCTCCACTTAAGGAAGTTGACACTGAAAGGGGAGTGCTACTGTGGAGGAAGTACGGGACCTTTGCAATCCTTTGTGTGGGGCTAGGTGACTGAAAAACAAGTTCCAGGCTTGGTGCACTCACTCTACACAAATCACAGTCTTCACATTTTACTCCTAAATGTTAAGATAGAAACACCAGCAAAATGTGTTAAAATCGGAATAAATGCACTCCAATGCCTTTGACCTTGTGATCCATGACACACATCAACAGTTACCAGATTATAAAATGTTCTCATTCTGCCTATAATTTCCTAAGTAACATATTGAAGCAAACAGCATTATCTTTCTGATGTGAACCCACAACATAGCCTTCATCCCCTTAATGTAGGCCCTAGGAATTTTCTAGGGAAGGCAGCAGACAGAACATAGAGCAGAAGAAACAGTATTTGACCATTCTGTTGTTATTCATCAACAAATAACATGCTGCCATTTCCTTAGCATAGCACACTGAAGCTACTGGAGAGAGTCCAGAGGAGGGCTACAAGGATGATGAGGGGACTGGAGCATCTCTCCTACGAGGAGAGGCTGAGGGAGCTGGGCTTGTTCAGCCTGAAGAAGAGA
>Ga0065711_1042495_pt1 | contig 15343 bp, 10 predicted proteins | sample Hoacrofraction12_FD_59098 | JGI IMG/M metagenome (GOLD analysis project Ga0065711, IMG submission 59098) | Hoatzin crop microbial communities from Cojedes, Venezuela - Epithelial fraction 12 v2 (version 2) | ecosystem: Host-associated > Birds > Digestive system > Esophagus > Crop | place... | reverse complement strand
CTCCCCCGGCGGCCGGGGGCCTCTCCCCGCCGCGGGCCCCGCAGCCCGGCCGCTCGGCGGGACGGGGACCGGGCGCGCTGACTGCCATCTTGACGCCTTGGCTGGGGACGGCTCGAGGCAGGGAGGAGACCCGCGGCGGAACCCCGCCGGGGCGCTGGGCTCTGCCTCTGGTGCGTTCCGCTGGCGGAGGTTTCCAATTCAACCTTTAGCAGCGCGGTTCCGGGCTGGCTTCGCGTCCCCCGCGGCGATCCGGAGCGGCTCCGAGCCCGGCCGGCTGCGTGTGGCACCGGGGCGGCGAGCGGGGCCCCGAGAGCCGCTCCCACCCGCAGCCGGGAGCGCCGAGGCCGGCTCGCTCCCCTTTGGCTGCATCGGTGCTTCAGCAGGGTTAAATGCGCCATACGGACGTGTTTCGATTAAAGCGGAGAGAGCCGGCTGCGGAGGAGCTCCAGGGTTCCTCCTGCGGGGCCGTTTCTCCGGTGGGGTTGCCTCTGGCTTTAGAGCAGGGAGTCGCTCCCGGAGCGCTCCTCGCAGGGCAGCAAACCGTGGGCTGTGAAACCAGAGAGGAATTCTCTTTGCAGGCAGCGATGTTCAGAACCCTGAGATCCAAAACCGTGCGCAGTCTGGCAGCAGTCTGCCTCTCCTCCCTCAAAAAATACATAAACTTTTTTTTTAAAGGCTCTTCTCCAAACTGCTTGGCCTTTATTTGTGTTTTCCACTCTGCCCACTTGTGAGGATATTTCTGATGTAAGGGTGGTTTTTGCTTAAATCCCCTACATTTCTCCCTCTTCTCGTTGATGCAGCAGTTATAATCTCAGTGTTTGGAATCGGTTACAAGAGCTGTTTCCAGTCATAAGTAAAACACGGGTCAGGTCCGTTAGGCTCCCGGTAGAATTTGGGTGTGCCTACACCGTCTATTTGCGTTGGTGTTTTTAAGCAGGCTGTTGGGCTGGGACAGTTGTTGCTGCATTGCGTGTTGTGGGGATGGGGACGGGGGGTCTGGGTGTAGGGTGCTGTGCCGCTGGCCTTCCTCCTCTCTGCGTGGTGACGGCTCGGTGCGGGAGGAGTGCTGCCACCACCTAGCTCTTACAGCCACCTTCGAGCAGGAACTAGGCCAGTTCTGCACGCGATGAGCACCCAGGAGCGGTACTGAAAGGATCAGGTAGATCTGACAGTCTGGTAGTATTAAATACAGCGAGTAGCTACAACAGGGTAGAAAACCACTAATACGGGCCTTTGGGGCATGTTAATTGAAGAAGCACGTTCACGTTACGAAGCGTCGGGAGGTTCTTGTTTAAGCGTTTGTAACTTTGATAACTAATGGAGTTTGGAGGCACGAGAAGGTTGATTGGCTTGTTTTCAGATGAGTTTGAAAGTTTTCTGTTATAAAAGGCAGTTTCAGTGCAGTTCCTCTTGCTGCGGTTAGACGTTGCATGACATGTTTGCCGCAGAACGTAGGAGACAGAGGGTGGACTGAGCAATCTTGCCGACACGAGGCATGGTCAGGTTAGACTTTCATATTTAATTTCTTATGTTTGTTAACTTTTATTTCAAATACCATTGATAATAGCTTTCTTTTTAGAATGTTACCTTGTTAAGGAAGATTTATGCAACAAGAAAACAAAAAAGCACGAGGTAAAATGCCAAAGCTTTGCTTTAAGCTTGTAATTTTCTGTGTGATAACTTAAATAGTCATTTCTTCAGAAGACATGGCCTGTTCAAACATATTTTCTGCATGCAAAACAAGCGTGGTAAAGAAACCCCAAAGGGCTGAATAAATACTTTTTTTTTTTTTTAAGTGGCATTTGGGTGATTCCTTTGGCCAAGTAGCCTAACCTCTCCATGAAGGCTGAGAGTTGTACGTGCAGAAGGATGATCAGTGCTACATGGCAATCGCAGTCTGAACTGAGCGCTTAGAGTTAACTTTTCCCGTGGGTATCTCAACACAGGATTTATGTATCCGCAAGTCGCAGCTCTGATCTAGGTGCAGCTGAAGGAATTTAAATGTACTGTGGCTGCCGAGGACACGTGTTGAATGCAATGTGCTTATCACTCTTCTCAGTCACAGTACAAATATGTTTTAGTCTCTCTTATCTTAAAAAATAAAAGCTGTTGACCTGGTTTGCATCAAACTGCTGCTTTATCTTCCTTTCCCCTGTAAACTTATTGGTTGTGCTGATAAGTTGTGTCTGGATTTCCTCTTCAGTTTAGCTTTCAGCCGTTGAATTCAACTGGAGCCTCTTTCTCTAGGTACTTCTGGTGATGGATTTGGGTGGGAAGTGCTGTGCCGGTGTCTTCCTAGATGTCCACTGCTTTTCACCTCTTTCACTATCCTCTTCAGTTAATCGTGTTTTCCCTATACTTGTGTTTATCTACACTTGCTTCACTTTGGTCCTCCCTCTTGGTTGTTTCTCGAGCGTCCGGTGGTTCTTGTCTCACTCTTCTGTTGTTATAATTGGCTTTGTTTATTAGTCCGCTGCTTTTCCCTCCAACCTTATCTCTGCAATTTCAGCAGACACGTGAATTCAAGTACCAGAGTTTTCTCTGCATCATTGAAAAGTTCAGTCTTTCTCTCTCCGTGGCATTGGGTAGATGTCTATCTCTAGTTCACACCCAACAAGTTGAAGAGAGACCTCTTACGAGTGTCTGCTTTGAGATGTTTCCTATTAACGTGTTTGCAACGGCTGTTGGCTGTGCTGCTGTTCTGTCTGCCAGGCAGGTCTGTAATCCAAGTATCTTTGTGACTGGGACCTCCCTTTAGATCTTCATGTCCAAACTATGTCTGAGTTCTGCTGTTTTTTCTTATCTGCACAGCATGTCTTTTGTACAGGCCTTTTGTTCTCATCACCCAACTTTTTCCTCATTTCTGTTGTCTAACCTGACACTTTGGTTACCAGTTAAGCTCCTTTCTAGACCAAAGCCGTCAGATCTCCATAATGGAGGTTACTGCCGCAGACATAATCTTTCATGTTTCTCTTTCCTTTTTGGCCCTTCGCTATTCTCCCCATTTTTTTAAAAGAAAATCTAAAGTTCTTCTCCTTATTTCAGATCTTTCTTGACATACCCCACTGCGAATAATAACTGTGGTGGGACTGGAAAAATGTCTCACAGTTCAGTCTGCAGCCAGTCTCCGGTGCCAGTTTCTCTGCTGCCTGCTTACTGAGATTTCAAATAAGCAACTTGAGGGCTTTTCCCCGTGTGCTTTCCATGATGCTTGGCGGGCGGTCTGTAAGTCCATGAAATCACCCAACTGTTCGTTTTCAAAAGCTTTAATTTCTCTGTAGTCTTTGAAAAAATGTTAACAGGCATTTGCAAAGCGGAGAGTAGTCCGTAGGCACGTGGAGTTTGCAAAAGCTTGAGAAGGAGAGGGAAAATAACATCTTCTTTCGTTACTCTAATGGGTGTTGTGTTCTTCAAGTGTTGCATAAAAAACTTACTAGCGGATCAGTGTTTAGTAACTTATTTGTCTTTCGGACATTGTATCTTTATGATTTTACATTCTGTTTTTCAGATGTTTGTGTGCTGCGGTGTAGGCGGGATGACAGACTAGGGGAGTGTTGAGTGGAAGCAGTAACTGATAAATAAGAAGACTAAGATATTAAACTAATATTTGAAATTGCGATAGCTAAAAATATCTTGACCTCTTGTAAAAGTGCTTTTGGCTTGTGTCTCTCTTAACTGTTAAGATTTGGTAAGATACTTGTGAAGCTGTTTCCATAGCGTTGAAGTCGGATCTATCCAGAGGAAGTTAAGGTTGTGCACTTGTGTTTCGCTGGTCACTTGTTTTCCCTTATGAGGTCTGGGTATAGAGCAGTACTTCCACGCAGGCTGCTAGAGAGCTGGGCTTTGACAGGGATACTTCTAAAAATTCAACTTCCATTCAGGTTAGTTTCTGCTGCATAGAGAGGTTTCTGTGTCATGCAGAGAACTAGCTGGCTTTTATCAGAATTCTGCTTTTTAACTGGCTTTTGTCAAACCCTGGCGATGGAACTGTTCTTTCATTTCTGGAACACGATTCCTTCCGAGGACGAGTGGGCTGTTCTTTGAAGGCTGCCTTGGAGCAGCTGTAGCAGTTGCTGTCCTTGCCGAGGTGGAATTAGGCTTTCAAGCTCTGAGCTGTCTAAGAGAAGATTCCTCCTCTCTGTCTCATAGGCAACCTTTCTTTCTTTCCTGAACCGTTATCCTTGACTTGTTGGTTTAATTTAGGGGTAGAGGGTTATTCCATATTGTTTGAAAAGTAATCTGGAACTTGATAGCTCCTGGGAGGTAGTTTTTGTAACTGTAAATGTGTGCAGCATGTTTAAAAAATTGCAGCGTGTGTGGCGCTGCGCCCTGGAATTTGCAGATCTCCGTAGTAACGGCGTCTTTTCGAGGGAGCTGGCGAATGGACACAACGTTGTTCACAAGACCTTACCTGTTAGAGAAACACTTCTACAGCTCTCTCACAATATGAACTTTAATAATACGCAGAGCTACAACGCTTAGTTGAGGCCAGTTTTAGTGAAGTTGTTTTTAAAGTGTCTAATTTCCTGAGTGGAATTAAGACTGGGTTCCTGTTTCCTTCTCTCACTGTGGACTTCTGTCACCAGCTAATTCTCTTACTGGGAGCGTGTTCCGGAAAGGGACTGGGCATCTGCTACTCCCATTATTTCAAAATTACTGAAAAACTTAAAGAAAACAGCAATTTGTTTTCAGTAAAAGACATCTTAATATCCTTTGTGTTGTTCTTGATCAAGAGGGTTTTTCTAAAGCGGTGCCCAAAAAGCTCTGTGTGACTGACTTTGAAACCTAGGACGAGGCTGGTCAGTGCTAAGTCAGAAGCTCGCCAGCAGTCTGGTGTGCGTGCCTCATCTGGTCAGGTGCGTTTCAGTCTTTTTTCCAACTGAATTTTCCCTCTGTTAGAGGAATTTCTGTGAGAGGGTCAGTAATCAACAGTCAGGGCAGAAATAAAGCGGTGCCATTTTAAACTCCAAGAAAACAAAACGCAGGAAAGATACCAAGCATCGAGGTCTAAGGGATCAAAGTGGCAGGATGCTGGAGGCTGCTTTGGTGAACACTCTCTTCTAAACCTTTCTTTGATTTGGAAGAGAGTGTGGCCAAACCTGATATACAGAAATATTTAATGAAGACAGGCTTAGTAAAATGAGAATCTGAGACCCTGTCTTCTAAAACCTCTCACTGAAATGTACTGTCTTTAAATGAAAGAGTTACCTGATTTTATAGGTTCAGTTAAAATACTGTTCTTGAGCAAAAGCTGATTCTGACGGGGAGGGAGAGTGCGTGTTCTTATCCTCAAGCGCTATACTTAGTTATTTCAAGTATGTCTCCTCTTCTTGCGCAGTTCTGTGGAAACAAGACTGGATTTAATTTTTTATTGAAAAAATATTTTTGAAACTTAAAAATACTTCATGAATATTTTAAAATAATACTTTAAAAATTCATTCTCTTCTGCTTTAAAATCTTTGATTAGTTAGTAAGTCTTTGACATTATTTAGGAAGAGGGAGGGAGGGGAAGGAGGTTTATTATTTATAGTGCAAAGTCAAGGAAATTGTTTCCCAAACATATGCTTTTTGTTAAGTCTATATACATGTGTTTGAGATTTCTGTAGTTGCCACTACTTTGTGTGGTGTTTTTTTTTTTTTAATATATATTTAAGATCACACTGTAAAGGAAGTTACAGTAAGCAGCTCTTATGGCAGGATAGCATGCGAGTTTTGCGGGGAAAAAAAACAGTGGAGTTGTTAGAAGTCCTGGGTTTTCTCTCTTTCTCCATTTGTTTTCTCAACAGTTCTATCTGTGCTGTTGCCTTCTTATTTAAAAACACAGATAAGTTGTTGGCCTTTTAGCAAAAGCATCCTGACAACGTGTTATTCTCTTATTCCTTACTTTCCCTTTTGTTTCTTTCAGAACTTCATACTGGAACTTCTTTTTTAGTTTTGAAGACATTCATGTGAAACTTTGAGGGGTTTACCTGAGCCATAATACTATTTTTTTTAAAATGGGAGAGTCTGTTGCTTAGCATGTTGCTGAAATATGTGTTTTTATGTGATGGAATTAATTTTTCAGGTATAGGAATTATGTGCTGCAGGGGGAGAAAAAAGAAGGAAAAGCAGCTGCCGAGATGTGATTATGATTATAGAAGTTACAGTTTTCTGTGTCGTCGTATGTATGCACATGCCCAGAGTGTGTTCACGAGTAAGAAAATGTCTCGATGGTTTATAAGCTTTGGGCGATTCCACTTTGGGCACAGGAGAGCATGGAGTACAAGTTTATTGAAGACTGTGGAGCTAAAGCTGCCTTCTGCTCACGTAGGCGGTCAGGCCAGCCGTCGGCTTCACTGCAGAGGAGTTGCACCTCTGGATATCGTCTCAGGTAGCTATGTGTTGGGATGGCAGGCCGGCATGTGGGACGCAAAAACACAACGTACAGCAGATAAGCTTGTTGCAACCTACGTGAGCAGTGGTCATCAGTCAAGTACATGAAAATGTGGTCTTCTGGTTTGTTTTGGATGAGTAGTTGGTGGGAAAGCGAATTCCAATGTTTCCTTGTGTTCAACAGGGACTTAGTGCAACAAATCCTGCGCTGGCATAACGTGAAAAGAGCAGCAGAAACCTGGATTTTTGAGTCTTTCTACTGTCATGCTCTTGTTGTTTATTACTAAAACCTGATGTGTGTAGGCTGTGAACAAGTGGCATACCACCTAGTCTGTCGTGGTAAGGACTCTGTGAGTTTCACTCTTTGAATTCTCTGAATTTTCCAGGATCTAGAGAGGAATGGAGACTCCATTGGACGTTTTGTCGAGAGCAGCATCTCTAGTACACGCTGATGATGAGAAACGTAAGTCTGAAACTTAGTTCTCTGCTCTGTTGGATCCGGGTGCTTTATGTTTGCACTATAAATCAGCCTAGATGCTGGCTTTATCAATCTTTGGATTTTAATGAATCTAAGACAAGTAGAAAAATGTCTTCAGAAGCCCTTAAAAGGTCGTCTTCCTCGGGTGCAAAACCAATACCTTGCATTTAAATTGGTTAGTGTGCAAGAGAGAGTCATTCCTGTTACTTGGAAAATGTACTTAACAGTTCATATAAAGGTGCCCCTCTCCTCCCAGGTGTATTTGCATTATTAGTCGACAAAATGTTGTACTAGAACTGCTGTCAAACTGTGGACTGTTGGAGAACTCACACTCCCTAATATCAGTTAGACCTGTTTGCCCTGAAGAACACATACCTGGGTGGCCGTGAGTGGCTTGCTAAGGTGCCTTTACAGCTCATAAGAAACTGTGATGTTGACTGTTACCATTAGTAATGAGCACTTCATTTTTCTTTCACTGCTACTAGCAGATGAGTACAGGATGTTAACATTGTCAATGATGTCCACTGCAGCTGCGGAGGCTCGTCTTGCCTTGCAGAAGTGTTGAAGATGGGTTAACTCACGTTAGAATAATGTTTTCAATTCTGTCAAATTGCAGTGCTACTTTGTAGTTGAGGTGGTTACCTGCGTGCTTAGTAATAAATGTCTTTGCCGGCTTTTCTCCGAGCAGCGTAAGCACTGAGGAAGTGTGCGTCTTGGGTATCGACCTGAATAGATGGTAACTAGACAAATGGTATTTTGGATTTCAGACTGCTTTTGTGTGTAGCTTCTGGGCATAAAATCACGTTTTCAGAGAAATTCAGCTTTTCTTCTTTTGGCCGTTGTTCCTTTATTCTTCATGTATTTTTTGAAAAGTAACTGGCTTGAATGATGAATAAAAGAACTGATTTACTGCTGTTGCTAACCGACTTACTAAAGTGATTGCAAAATAAACATGGTACGTTTGGACGATGAGTCCCATAATTTTTGTGTGTATTCAGACAGTCAAGATAGCAGTAGCTCTTTCAGAAGTTTGTAAAGTGAAGGTTTCGTACCCTGATGAGCTCTGCTGTGTTACTGGCTCCTGGCTTTACGCTGAATGTTGGTTTTGCTGTTCTTTGCTGTTCACCTTACTGCTGGAGAAGTACCAAGTCTTCACTGATCCCACTGTAGTAGGGTGATGGGGTTGATGGCTGCAGTTATTGACTGTTACTGGTAAAATGAACAGCAGCGCAAGTCCCCAAGGAGAGAATTTTAGCCATGATTTTAGCCTGGGGGATTTCTCTTGTAAACTAACTTCTATTTGTAGAAAAGGCAAATGCTTTGCCTATTTTCTTTTGACTACACTTTTTAATATATTTTTTGAATATGTGTTCTGAATTTTCTTAAGCTTAAATGCATTCTTTTTGGTTAACTATTGCCTAAGACTCTGGTTTGATTTGGAGTTCCAGAGCGTAGGAATGTTGGGCTGAATGTAGAGAATTCAGAGGTTCAGTGCAGCTTGCATGTAAGGAAGCCGCTGTGTATCTGGTTCAAATTTACATTCCTTTAGTCTTGCCACTTAGACTTAATTAGATTTACACCCTTCCGCCACTTCTAACTTGTGCTGTCTCCCACTTTGTCCTGTTGTTGTGCACATCGCACACCAAGAATGCTGTAGTGTGAAGAGCTGCTGAAAGGACAAAGTGAGTGGTCCGGAGCAGTCCCTGAACTTGCACTTTTTGTGTCGGCTTCTGGAGAAATGGCACCAGCCAGAGCTCCGTCTGTGCGGCGGAGTGGGCGCTAACAGCTTGGGGTTGGTCTTAACCGTGAATTTAGCAGTCATCCTTGAGCTTTCCACCGAAGGGCCTGCTGTGCTGCTCTGGAGTTGTAGCAGTGGCCCTGCCTGTGTTTCTGTACCCCCTGTTCGCTTTGTCTCGCAAGTACGGTGCTACACAGAGCTCCTAATACTCCAGTCGTGACCGGGAGTGGAATAATTCCCTTTTACTTTCTTTTTTGCCTTCTCTTCTTTAAATGAGATCACTTTCAGATACTTGGTATCTGAACAAACTATTGAATTTATCTCAGTGATGTTTCTTCCATTTAGGTAATACACACCGGCAGTTTTCTTGTGGATTCATTGGAAAAAGTTCCAACAGTTTCTTTTTGACTTTTCTAATGATAGCGTGAAGTTTCCTGCTTCCAAAGTTCTGAATAAGGAATTCAGATTAATGTAGTTTCTGAAACAGAATCTGTCTTACCTGACATTTTTTGGTTTTGTGCTGGAATAGAAATTTGTCCAACAGAGAACTTCAGATCTCCTTTGCGCATTTCATGGTCAAAATTTTATTCTATTTTTGAAGGGACAGCAAAGGAAATGTAGCTATATGCTATCCTGACATAATAAAGCTACCAAGTAACTAGTGGTTAGATTCCACGAGTGAAACAATAAATGTGCTTGTGAAGATGATTCAGATCACCTCAGATATTCTGGTCTAAGATATATGCCATGTAAGAGTTGGAAACTGCTGATCTGCCACTTTTTAAAGATCATTTTAAGCAGTGAAGATACTAATTTTAACAATAATATCTCAAAATTATTCTTGTTCAGAGTAGTTTAGTATGACAGTTTTTACAAGAAAAATAAAGGTAGTCTTAACATTTCTTCTGTCGTCGAGTATGAAAAGTATATGCAGAATGTATATAAAATATTTTTAAAGTTAGACTGTGTGTGCTACTACACAAGGTTTAAAGCCAGCTGAAGTTGATAGTGGTCTCTAACTCATACATAGCAATAATTTTCCCTACTTTTTTTCTTGAGAATGTTAGTACTATTTGTACACAAATCCCTGATCCTCTTGCAGACATCCGAAATGGCAGACTGTCACACCCTGACATGGTTCAATCCCATCTAAACCTCAACTTCAAACTATTTTATATAAATCAACAGACTTCAAGTGCATTTACGGAATCCAAGCAGTGCAAATACAGGTTCTTGTTAAAAAAACAGGTTTATTTCCTGAAGCTGGTAGGTAATTAATTTTATTCTTGTTTGTCTATGTGTATTCAGAAGAGGAATATTACCAGTGTTTATGAATTAAATTCTTTGTAACTCGGAGGATCTTCTTGTCTCTGTGGGCACTTGCTGTAGTGCCAAGTAGTGCAGAATTGTCTTGGTGTGTATGCACATCACCTGTATTTAAAACAAATACCTCTAAACTTACCAGCGCTTAAAGAAATGAGACGTATGGCCTTGTAGATTTCCAAGAATGGTCACTGGTTTCTTAAACAAACATGACTTGGCAGGTTTTTTGGGTAGGATTGGGTTTTTTGCAGCCACGCCTGTGTCAGTGAGGTTGACCTTCAGCGATATGTTAGCACTGTATATTGCGTTTGGTCGCATCTCTGTGTTGCTTCCCGAACTACGTACTAGATTCCAACAACTCCCAAGTTTAAATCATTCTGCACTTGTTGTCAAAGAAGATTTATGAAACACATTTCATTAACTACCGTGTCGTGGAAACGATTAATTCTGGAGAAGAAATGATTACTTGAATTTTGTATTTGTGAATATTACCACTGTGATGTAAGCGATTATTGAAGCTTATGCTAGAGTGGATCTGTGCTGAAAAAAGCCCAACAAAACAAGCTGAATAAAAGAAGACAGGCACTCCTTTAGAAGTGATAACAGTTAAAGGAAAAGGTAAAGAGATTTTCTGATGGAGTTTGTTGTTTACTTGCTGTCCAAAGTTGGCCTTTCGTTTCAGTGGAAGGAGAGCGTACAATGATGTAATTATTAGCCAGTCGTCTGGAGGCTTGCGACTAATTGCTTGCTTGTCAATAGTGAAGGGAAGGGATCTGGGAAGTCTGGGCTGTTTATGAGCAGCCGGTCAGTGCCCGAGTGGGTAATGTGCAACTATTTTATCTGTAAGTGGCATCTGTAAGGTTTTTCTGTTTTTTTTTTTTCTGTGCTTCAGAAGTGGGCTTTATGCAAAGTGAACACCTGTAAGACCTGTGTATGTATGCTGTCTTCTTGATGCTATCAAAGCTGGAAATTTTACCAAATGTGGGTTATTAGACACTTGCAAAAATCAAGTTTACATGAGGTGCTTCATACTACTCGTTACTCTTCTGTTCCTCTTCTTTTCCTCCTCTTTTCTTATACTGTTCTTACTGGGGTTATACTGATCTCTCATGCGTTCAGGATTGAAGTTGGCTATTTTTAGAAGACCGCAGTATAAGCTGGTGGTATTTAAATAAAGACAAAGAATTACTGAAAGTACAGTTTTTCTTCCTATAATTGTGTTGAACAGCAACTGTTCAAACATCCAGGAGGATTACAATTTCATATTTATTTCATACAAAAATAAGGGATTTGGGAACTGCTCTTTCAGGTATAAACAGAGTTTTAAAAGCATAATCTTGTTATTGAGGAAAATGCTAATTAGGGCTTGCACTTGCAGCATGTGTTAAAAGCATGATGTACTCAGCCTGTGCTGGTTTTATAGTAACATTTTACTTCCACTTCCCTCCAATGTGCAAGTCCCGTTTCAGAATATGGGAATGAATGAGAAAAAACATGTTGTTTCTCACACTCTGGATAATACGGTGAAAAGTCTGTTGCTGGCAAACAGAAGGAAATATCTTTCCAAAAGGAAGTGAAAGGTTTGGAAAGAGCTAATAAATGGCACAGTGAAGTCCTGGGTAAATAGCTTTGCGTTTTAATGCACTGTACCAAATCCGTACCTGTTGATTCTTGACTGACGTTTTGAAAAACTGATACAGGACTACACTTGGGGAAAAACAACAGCTAAAAACAAGGAAAAGGTGCTCTTTGATCAAGCCATGCTCCTTGCACATGTATCATCAGTCGCATGTGTCATCCTTGGAAGCCTGGAGCTGCTGTTCCACACTTCTTCCCTGTGAACACTGTTACTGTTTGGCAGCAGTTTCTTTTATGTGGCTTGGTTTAATCCACTTCAAATAATTAAGCAAGACAATACAGTTGATATTTCTAGTACAGAAGAATTATTGTGCTTTAAAATCCCTGCCCTAATCCGTTTTGTAATAAAATCCTCACGTAGACAAGACCTACAAATCAGTTTTTATTGTTCTTCATTCATATCAATCAGCTCAGTTAGGAGGATGAGTTTTGTGCTGGCCACCATCTCATAATTAATGAATATGCAACGATGGGTTGTTTTGGGTAGCTGGTCCTAAAAAAGATTACTTTAAGGCCGAGTTGAGAACAATTCATCTTTTTTTTAACGCTCTTGAAGAGGATGATGAATCTGTAAGCTTATTGTCTTTTAAATACAAAGCAGGCAATATTTATAGTAGAAGTAGACTTGGGTGTTGCTATTTGTGTTGAAGATAGTGAAAAATTTCTAGCATCACCAGCACTTTTCACCTACGCTACTGTTTGTTGTGTAAATTTATAGCAAATTATGGGCAGTGAGTCTGAGGCAGGCTTTAATATCAATGCTTGCAGAAGCTTAAATAGCTTCCATCCTACTGCGTGAGCGCTGAAATCGGCACTGAAAATATTTACGATGCTGAAGGTTTCTTGACTGACTGAAAGCGAGGAATTTCATGGAACTTGCTATATGAGGGCAGTGAGTACAAAGACAATCTCAGCGATCAGTTTCATTTGAGCTTTGCTTTTTGGTGGGTTTTGGGGGTTTTCCTGGGGTTCTTTTGTGGAGTTTTTTTGCTAGAGATTCACCTGCTTCGGAAAAATGGGAAACGGTGATAGCATTTTACACAGAAGTGAAATAGCAGTATCATGTCACAGTCCTGGTTTATTTTCTGTTTGCGAGTTTACCCCATTCCAAGTAGAACTGGGAGGGATAATGCACGCTTGTATTACGAATGAGAAATATTATATAGTAAAGTATTACTTAAAACAAGATGAACAATGGGGACCTTATAATGCTTTTAAATGCTAATAAATATCTGCAGGGTGGGTGTCAGGAGGACGGGGACAGAATCTGTTCAGTGGTGCCCAGCGACAGGACAAGGGGCAGCGGGCACAAACTGAAGCAGAGGAAGTTCCAGCTGAACACGAGGAAGAACTTCTTCCCTCTGAGGGTGACGGAGCTGCTTTCTGTGCCTTTGCCTGGGCAAGCTGGCAGTCATTATAGATAACCATAAGGTACCGTTGCCAGCAGGGCTGACTAAATCACTATCTTGTTTTTTCCCAATTCAGGCTGTATAAAAATCTCCCTTGTAGTGAAAAGGTTGTACGTGATGCTTCTACTAAATCTTGCTTCCCGTGGCTTTCAGGACTCCTCCAGTAAACAGAGGAGCCTGTTTTGATCCTCCTAGTTTTTGTTTTGTAGGACAAGACTTGCTGAAATCTGGCTTGTCCAGGGTGAGGGCAGCACAGCCATGTTAACCCAGCTCTTTCTTTTGCATTCTGCAAATACATTTACCAGTACTTTGTATGCGTACTGTTCTTCAGTGCTTTCAGAGCTTGGGGATTTTTAATCGGTGTTTGTCAGCTCTTGGATGCCTCATTAGCCAGCCCGGTGCAAGCTTTCATTTAGAACTTGACGACGTCTTCAGAAGACTTTTCCCTTATTGGGTTGAAAGGAGGGTGAGAAGTTCTTTGTGATTTTTTTCTCGTATGAAAATAAGTGGACTCTCCATATGGATGTTTGTTTCGTATTTTATGGTAAATTAAGATATTGATTTGGTTGTCTTTCTGCCGGGTTGGTGATTGGATGAATATCTCTGTTGGCTCAGAGATGAGGCAAGTAGTTGATATAGACAAAGGGTTAGGTCTTGAAAATTAGAGGTAGGGTTAGACTTTGCTGTTCTGCAACTCAATTTAATATACTGAGTTCTTTGATTGCAGAAATTAATGTGCAATTAAGTAATTAAACAGCTTGTATGAATTAGCAATTGTGCTTGTGGTCAGAGCTTATCTGTGATGTCTATCGAAAGAGAAACAAATTTTCTGGGGGAAAAGCTAAATTCTAAGAAGCAGTGTCAGCAAAATTCCAAGTTTGTAATCCCTCAACAGCTACGAGAGGTGTTAAAAGCAGGTTTGTCAGCTAGTTATTTACACAATTTTAATCAATGGTAGGGGAAGAGAGAGAGTCCTGTTAGTTTCGGAGAGGAATTTGCGGCATAAATAATCTTTTTACTGAAAGGGGGAAAAGTATGGAAGTGTGATATTTCAGTTTAGTGATGATGTGATGGGAAAACGTGCGTGGTTCGGTCATTGAAATGCAGCCTGAATCAGCTGTTCTGCTTTGAAATATATGAACCATACAAACCAGAAAATACTGATATCTTCACCGTTTGAAATATCAGTTAATGTGGTTTTTAGTAAAATACCTGAATGGCTGAATTCCTGACCTTCTGCGTTTTGTCTTTCAAAAGCATTTAGCTGTTTGTATTACTCAGTGTTTCACAGGGTAGCTTCCTGCAAGTGGTGTCAGGGCCACTTCATCGTTTTCAGGGTTTTCTTGAAAGTAGGAGTGTTAAATTGTGTAACTGGTTGTTTGGGTGGGTCGGTTTAGTTTTTTTAAAAAAATTAAAAAAGGATTCTTACCTCCAGAAAGCTTCACCCTTTTTTTCTTGAAGTTTCTAGTGGCAAGGAAATGAAGAATGAGTTATGTTTTCAGCTTGTTAAATAGGCTGGAAAATGGGGCAATTGTCTGCTTGGCGCCTAGATGTATTTTAATAACAGTGGAACACCATTAGCATAATCAGTGGAGTGATAGTAATGCCTTCGGGAACAAAAGTGTCTATGCGTTTTTTTCAAATTAATTTCATAAACATTTGCAAGAGGTTCAGCTGCCTGCAGTCTGTGACCGTGTTGTAGCATCCTTCGGCGTACCAGATGTTTCTCCCCAGCTGCACCGGTCGGCCGCTCGGGGGTCCGGAGCAGCGGCAGCCAGACAACGCGTCTTTCCGTGCCGAAGCCTTTTTAGCTAAGCGGCGGTAAAATAGTCACAGTGGTTGGTGGCATCAGCTCCAAGTAAATGATGTTTACGGAAACACTACCTCTTTAAATGTTGTTTGGCAAATGGAGGGGAAGGAATCTTCTTACTAGAATGGCATTTGTGAGCAGATACCAACCGTTGCTCTGAGCATTGCAGCTGACTGAATACCGTGTTGTGAAGCGTGGTGGCACATAGAGAGTAACCGTACGGAGCTTGTCAGCGCACGTGCTTCTAAATTGTAATTTCTGAAGTGCTGTACTTGGAATTTTGTGCTCAGTTTGTCTATTTCACGATAGTATATATTTGTTATATCCTGAATTTTCAAACAATATGGGGAAATTATTCAGTCGTTAGGTTTTGTCTGTGAAGTTTTCTGGTGGTGACTGAAACAAAATAAAGGGACTGGTTTTTACAGTTAGGCAGAACGTACCAGCGTGAAATTATATCACAGAATATCACAGAATAGTAGGGGTTGGAAGGGACCTCTGTGGGTCATCTAGTCCAACCCCCCTGCCGAAGCAGGGTCACCCAGAGCAGGCTGCACAGCACCGCGTCCAGGCGG
>Ga0065711_1042491_pt1 | contig 15343 bp, 13 predicted proteins | sample Hoacrofraction12_FD_59098 | JGI IMG/M metagenome (GOLD analysis project Ga0065711, IMG submission 59098) | Hoatzin crop microbial communities from Cojedes, Venezuela - Epithelial fraction 12 v2 (version 2) | ecosystem: Host-associated > Birds > Digestive system > Esophagus > Crop | place... | reverse complement strand
GGCCACACTCTTTTCAGTAGTGCCCAGCGACAGGACAAGGGGCAATGGGCACAAACTGAGGCACAGGAAGTTCTGTCTGAACATGAGGAAGAACTTCTTCCCTCTGAGGGTGACGGAGCACTGGAACAGGTTGCCCAGAGGGGCTGTGGCTTGTGCTTCTCTGGAGATATTCATGACCTGTTTGGATGAGGTCCTGTGCAGCCTGCTCTAGGTGACCCTGCTTCGGCAGGGGGGGTTGGAGTAGATGACCCACAGAGGTCCCTTCCAACCCCGAACATTCTGTGATTCTGTGATTCTGTGATTCTGTGATTCATATGTCTCCTTAAATTAAACTTACTCAAAGGAAAACAAATTTAAAAAAACCTCATGAAATATTTTTTCCATCTTTCATTTCACTCCATGACCACTAATATTTCCATTTTCATTGAAGAATTTTCATTGAAGAATTCAAAGAAACGCTTTCAACTTCACATTTATTTCAACTCTCTCTTTCCAAGGCTGTACTAATTCATTAAATCTACCTGTATCGTCCTTCATGACCTTCCCAGTACTCTTTTCGTTGAGAAGAGTCCTGCAGAGTCTATTCATATCTCAGTCAGTGCAGAAGTCTATTATTTTTCTGTCATTGCAGTTTGTTTTCTTCAGCACTTGTATTGCAAGCAACAAATTCATCCACTATGTTTCTGCCACCATGACCTTTCTGAATGATTGCTTCCCATCCCTCTCCTTACATCCTTGTGTTATACTGAGCTTTTTTTTTCATTAATTTCAGCTCTATTTCACTTTGAAAATTAGGGACATACCTACATTCCAGTTACAGTTTTCCTTGTTGTGCTCTGTCTTCTGTCAACATAGCATGAATCATTTCTATACTGTTAGTAACTTGACTTCTTAACTTTTTATGTAATGCAACTTGGGCATCAGCCATGCAACTTGGGTGTTCTGCAGTGCAGAGACACAGATACTGAAATGTCCCAAGGCACAGTGTTTAAGGCAGCAGCTTTGCAAGCTCTCTGCCTTTCTCCATGGCAAGTGTGTGACAGGCAGAAGCAGCTTGTGTGCTAGCTCAGGTAAAAAAGGCAGGTTGTTACTCTCTGTGTGGCACAGCAGAAAGGGCAGGAATCACCTGTGCTGTACAGCAGCAATGTGATATAGATTAAACTACTACCACAGTATCTCCATGTGTTTCTTTCTAGAGCACTTAAAATGCTCCGGACAAGCTGCTCTAGCTTACTCTGCTTCAGCAGGGGGCTTGGACTAGATGGTCTCAAGAAGTCACTTCTGACCTAAAAGACTCTGTGATTAGGATACTTATTTTTTTAGAAGCCTTTTTCAAAAGTCACTTCCAGGTAATTCCGATTTCTCCTCTCCACTGTACTTTTTCTACTCTTTTACTGTACTATGCAAATAATATAATACATTAATCTAGAACATAATGGAAAAATAATAAACCCTCTACACTGCTGAGAATATGATGTTAATAGATTGTGGTTGCACAATAGCCGATTTCATGATTTTCCATCTTACTCTTAAGTCTCCATAATCATATATTCATATTCTTTTCTTCTGATTTCTAATATAGAATGGGGAGCTACTTTTCCTGTTTGTGAAAGTGCCATGAGTACCTGTAGGTCTGAAGAAATCAAGCGATCTGTGAAAACATCACTTCCTCACTGTATAGTGCAAAAACCTTTCTTTTTGACTTAACAAGACTTTTGTATCAAATGAATGTTCATGGCTGATGCCCAGATACTAATCAAACACTTCTACATCAATTGCAGGCTAAGGTCATGATTCAAAGTCTGGTTCTGCACTGTGGTTCCACAGGACACATACCAGAAAGTATAGCTTTGTAAAGTATGTTTACTCCTGCAAAATCCTAGACTTCTTTGAAGGTCTAAATGATGCTTTATTAAAGAAATTCTGGACCTCTGAAATGCAAAAGATCCTATTTTCAGCTGCTTACAGACTTTCAAAAAGTTTTACTATAAAGCTGTGAATCACAGACAATGAATCCAACCTTTTATCAAGAAAATCTCAGTAAGAAAATTGTCAAAGTTTTATATGCAGTTGTTCAGCTTTATCACTTGTTCTGGGGGATTGGTGCTGCTGCCTGTTCACCACTACATCAAGCACAAGTACACATGGGTTTATTATTCTGTGTCCTGTGATTTCCTTGTACTGCACTTATGAAACCTAACTCACAGGTGGGAAGCATTATTATAAATCAGTCTCCACGATTCTCAACTTCTCATCTCACTTCTCAAAGTGAAAATACCTATTTTTCTTTAAGCAAGTGAATGAACATTTTATTAAATATTTTGTAGTAGTGCACTGATGAGCAAGAGTTATGATTTTTATTTGCTTTAAACAATGTAAGGATCTTTAGTATTTCATGTTAGATTTTTTTTTATTTTCTGTCAGACTGTGCTTCTTATCTAGACTAAAACTTCTAAGCAGTTTGATAAGGTAACCAGCAAGATTGCTTCTGGGGACCTCCTTAGGTGCAAAAGCAACTGTGAAAACACCAAAATGTACATTCTGTTCAGCTTCATGAACATTGAGAAGAATTCTGTTTCAAGGGGCATGAAACAAAGTTGACCCTTTAAAAGACAGCCTACAATTATATGATGCTGGCTCAGAAGAGTAAGATTTGCTTGTTCAGACAATACAATGTTTTTCTGGTGGTTTTCTGGTTGGTCTGAGATCTCACAGAAACTAAATTCTCACAGAAACTAAAACTCATGGCAAACTTATGGCATTTGCTGCTTCAGATACAGTGGCACTTCTCTGATATTGTTCCCCGTAACGTAAACAATTTACAGCTTAAATTGAAAAAAAATTACTTCCATGGAACACTAATACACTTACAGTTGTTTTCCTCACTAGAGAAAAAAGAGAAAGAACAATCTGTATGACTAAATATGAAGCTATTGTGAATGCTCAGTTTAATCTCAGTGAGCAGTAAGCACTTCACTGAGACATAAAAATTAGGAATTTGAGTTATCTTATGGTGCTGTCAATGATAAAAAAGAAGTATTCATCCTCTCATGAGAAAATTGGCATGAGAAGTGCCTTGCTTTTATAGTAAGTCTCACAATGGTCTAAACTCATGACTTCCATGAAACAACTGAATGTTTAATCTGGGCTCCACTGGAGAGAATTCAGGTAGCAGAGTGGTGAAGGCTTTCTAAGAAACCATTTAACAGAGCAAAACTGAAAAAGAATTTTAGAAGAACTGCCTTACTCCTGAGACATTTTGGAGTACAGAACAGATATTGATAATGCTGGGACTGTGTTTAGGTCAACAGCTTTGCCAGCTTGCTTTGCCTTTGTCCAAGGGGCAAGTGTATGATGGGACAAGCAGATCGTGTGCTGTCTCAAGACAAAGACAGGTTGTTACTCTCTTTCTTTGTGCAACAGTGGAAACAGAAGGATTAACCTATCCTATCAGGCAGCACTGTAATACTGAGAAAATCATCAGTATGAGGTCTGGATGTTTCTTTGTAGAGTATTTATAAGAAAAGTTTTATTTCCTAACACCCCTTCCTAGCTTTCCCCTTCATCTCTTGGGGCCATAGTACATATTTCAACTTCAAAGGGCTTTAGTGACCTGACTTGGGTTTCATTGCAGCCACTATTAAGGATGCAGTGTTCCACTTTCTTTTTCTTCTCAAGGCTCAAATATTCCTTTTTTTCTGGTCTCATGTCTAATGTCAAATACAGAGGATGAATTCAGGTTTGCCAGACAAAAGAAGCCTATCTACCAAGTGGCTGAAAACCTAAGGGTTTTTTTTTGCCTGAACTAGCTGGCAAATGAACAGTGGGCTGATTGGCACACAAGCAAGCTAATTAAGGTTTAGTTATGTTAAAACTCAAAAATCTCCATTATAAATTGTCTGCATGCATTTACTGTATGTGAAATTAAATAGGAGGCTATATAGAAAGATCTGCTTCAGCTGTTGGAACAGTGAAGAATGTCTCAATCATCTGAAACAGATAAAATACCTGTGGCATAAGAACAGTAGAGATCTCTTTAGATGTGTTTTGCGTTGCAGCACGTCAAATTATTGTGAAGACACAGACTAACAACAACCAAGAATGTCTGTTTGCAGTACTGTAGCCTTCTGCTGCAGTTATGAATGACCTGCAAATAGGTGTATCACTTTCATTTGAAGAAGTAGGAGAACACATACCCTGCAGTCAAGAACACACTCCAGAAGTGTTTTCAGAGGCACTCTAATGCAATAAATACAATGTTAATGTCCTCCATTAAACAAAATAAAAGTTGTCATTATGGACTATATTCACAGATACACTGCACAGGTAGTAAAAGTGCTTAAAAAGGAATTGGATGTAAATATGTATACATGGCATTCACCATATGGACCAATCTTTGCAATACATGATCGATTTACCAGTGTAAAACCCATTATTTCTATAAAGATGTTACTGCAAGAGAATAACTATATGTTTGGAAATCTTGGATTTCCAAATCTTTGGAAGTCTGTTATACCTCTGTAATGAATAAAAAATATTGTAGTTTATGTGCAAACTACTTCCTGTGTCCATGGCAGACTAATTTATCAGGCAGTTCCGACTTGTTTTAGAAAGGATTTGTTTATCTGTGTTCATAGAGATTGTAACTGCACGAACATCCTCTGTAACCAGTTCATCTATGATAAAAAAGGGACTGAAACTATCTAGAGGTAGTTGAGGGTTTTGGTAAACATTCGGTAAATGAATTAACTTTGTGGTGATAGGCTCTGGCCAGAAAGCCATGGAGGTTGAAGTCTTTCCATTTATCAAGAGTATAGATTTAAAACAGATAACAGGAGTCCAGACTTCTCTCCAATGTAATTACTGGTGTACCTCAAACCCATTATGTAAATAAAATAGAATCCACATACTTTTAATCTTGAGGCTGTTTTCTTAATAGAGGACACTGTTAGTGTCATTTGAGTCTGTGTTGTAGCTGAAATAAAACCAGTTTCTTGTTTTCAAATGAGCTATGAGACAGCATTGGTCACACCTGAAGTGGCCAGGCAATTGGAGTAGGTGATCATTGTAGCACCATTCCAACTGAACTATTCAACTCTACTCTACTCTACTCTACTCTACTCTACTCTACTCCACTCCACTCTACTGTGTTCTGTTCTGTTCTGTTCTGTGCTGTTCTATTCTATTCTATTCTATTCTATTCTATTCTATTCTATTCTATTCTATTCTATTCTATTCTATTCTATTCTCTAGATCAGATTGCTCAAAGCTGCATCCAACCCGATCTCAGGCATTTCAAGGAATAGGGCATCCACAGCTTCTCTGGGCAACCTGTTTCAGTGCCTCACCACCCTCATAGTAAATAATTTCTAGTTTAAAACCATTACCCCATGTCTTATCACTACAGGCTTTGGTAAAAAGCCTCTCTCCATCTTAGAAGCCCCCTTTAAGTATTGAAAGGCCACAGCAAGGTCTTCCCAAAGCCTTCTCTTCTCCAGGCTAAACAATTGCAACTCTCTCAACCTTTATTCATCAGTGAGGTGTTCCAGCCCTCAGAACATTTTCATGGCCCTCCTCTGGACCTACGCTAACAGGTCCATGTCTTTCTTGTGCTGGGGAATCCAGAGTTGGGTGCAATATACGAGGTGGGGTCTCCTGATCATGGAGCAGAGGGAGTGAATCACCTCCTTCAACCTGCTGGCCATGCTTCTATTTATGCAGCCCAGGATTAGATTGGGTATCTGAGCTGCAAGCACACATTACTAGCTCACATCTAATTTTTCATCTACCAGTAACTCCAAGTAACTCTCTGCAGGACTGCTCTCAATCCATTCATGTCCCTGTTTGTACAGATATTGGGATTTGCTTGACCCAGATGCAGGACCTTGCATTTGGTCTTGTTGAATTTCATGACGTTCACACTGGCCCGCTTCTCAAGTCTGTGAAGGTCCTTCTGGATGGCATCCTTTCCCTCAAACATATCAACTGCACTATTCAGTTTGGTGTCATTCACAGAGTCGCTGAGGGTGCACTGAATTTCTCTGTCAGTGTCATTAATAAAGACATTGAACAGTACCCATCCCAACACAGACCCCTTTTTACCACTTGTTACTGATCTCCACTTGTCTGTAGACTGCAGCTCCTTGGATGTAGCCATCCAGCCAATTCCTTATCCATTGGATAGTCCATCCATGAAATGCGTATCTCTACCTTTTACTGACAACAATGTTGTGTTGGACCATGTCAGAGGCCTTTCAGAATTCAAGATAGACAACACCAGCTACTCTTCCCTTATCCACTAATGCAGTCACTCCAGTGTAGAAGGCCACCAGATTAGTCAGGCACGATTTGTCCTTTTTGAGGTCATGTTGGTTGCCTCTAATCACCCTGTAATCCATATGCCTTTACATAGCTTCCCGGAGGATGCGTTCCTTTATCTTACTGGGCACAGAGGTGAAGTGACTGATCAATTGTGTTGAGTTGATCTTGCCTGGACACAGGTGTCCACCAAAGCTGCTCTATCACTCCACCTCCTCAGCTGTCCAGGGGGAGAAAAATATGACAGAAGACTTGTGGGTTGAGATAAAGACAGGGAGTTCACTCAGCAGTTTTACTGTCATGACCAAAACAGACTCAACTAAAGAAAATTTATTTATTTTATTGTCAATCAAATCAACTCACTCTTCTATTCCAGCTGCTGTTGCAGAGCAATTTTTTCCCACTTAAATATGTTCTCACAGAGGTGCTACCACTGTCACAGACGGGATCAGCTTTGGCCAGCAGCAGGTCCGTCTTGGAGGTGGCTGATATTGGCTATGCAGGACATGAGGGAAGCTTCTGACATTTCACAGAAGCATCCCTGCAGCCCTCCCGCTACCAAAACCTTGCCACAAAAACCCAATGCATTTGTGGTTCTCCGTGTCCTCTCTTTTACCTTTTTTAAAAATGGGTGTGATGTTTCTTCTTTTTCTGGTCACTGGGGCCTTTGTCTGGCTGCCATGATTTTTCAGATATGATGGAGAATGTCTTAGCAACTATATCTCCCAGTTCCTTCAGGACCCTGGGATGTATCTCATCAGGTCTCATGGACTTGTGTATGTTCAGGTTCCTCAGGTGGTCCCAAGTCTGATCTTCTCTTATGATGGGTTGAACTTGTTTCCCTCAGTCCCAGCCTTAAGAGTCAGGGACTAGAAAGATATGTGAAGAACAGTTGCCAGTGAAAATTAAGGAAAAACGTTGAGTTCCTCAGCCTTCTCCATGTCAATTGTCACAAGATCCCCTGTCTCATTTACTGGTGTTGCTTTAAAGCATGAGATTTGGAACAGATCTCTCTCATGTCCTGTCCTAAAAGAACCATTTGCAGAAATAAAACCCCAACTTCTTCTTTTCTTTTGTGCAAAATCTTCTCTGTTTTGTAGTAGTAGCACTACAGAGAATGTAATTAATTTTGACACAGATAAAAAAACAAAAGCACAGCTAAGAAAACGTGAGACATCAGCTATGCCAGATCTAGTTCTCATCATAGACTAATTCCTTTTGGATGTTTTATCCCCTTCACAAAACTGCTATGTAATTTGCCACAATTGAAAGGCTTTGTCTGAGATAGGTACACTTCTGAAATAGCTGGGATATTGCAGGTCAAGTGTATAGTACACTGGCAGAACTTACATAACATGCTTATCCTCAGCAAGGACCAAATACTGAACGTACATGTTTAGTATTTTTTATCATGTCCTTCAACGTACATGTTAAAAAATTCCATTCAGTTCTGTGACAGATGGTAATTCAGCTTGAGGAGGACAATATTCCTCATGCTTGTCTGGACTCTGGAAAAATCACTCATTTTTATGACCAATACTAATTATTTGGAAAGCAATAAAACTCTTCCTAAGGAAATATGCCTCTTCTAAGAAGGCTTAAATCAATGGAAATTAGTCTTAAAGATGCTATAGTATGGAGTTTGACTACAGTTCTTTAACATATCTTTAATGCAACTCTTTATGCCTGGTATTACAATTTATGAATGCAAATGATTTATAAAATCAAATTGATGCAGCAGAAAGGCATGGTGGTACATAAAAATATGAATTGCTTTAATGAATTCCATTAAATGAAACTTTAGGGCAGGTATAAATATAGATACAATATATCTGTGTGCTTATGACTTCTGATTTGATAATAATGACGCTGATTTAAAATGTCTACTAGTTTCCAGAGCACAGTTTTATTATTTGTCAGAAAATAATGGAACATTAAAATTTGAAATAGCAGTGAAGGAACTGGGTAATAAACTGATATTTATTTAATCATAACATACATTAATTGCAAGGACATCTATCTAAGGCCGAGAACTGTACAGACTGAATTTCATCCCAGACAGAGAATCAATACGTCATTAAAATCTGTTCCAAGAACTTACCTGGCATCTCTAGAACTACATTGATATTTTGCTGGTCCTCTGAATAAAATAAAATGCAGCTCATCAAGGTCTGGGTCTACACACATTTCAGTTTGGGCTTAAATTTATGTATGAGAGTTGTCTTGGTGGAATTCATGGCCATAATTACATCCCTGCCTTTAAGTGATTTATGCTCAGCACCTTGCAGGTGGCATTCCATGAGATAAACAGAATCATTGTATGACCATAAGTCTCTGTAGGCCAATGTGGGCAACCTCAGAAAAATAAGAAATACTTAATCTTCAGGTTAGCCTGCTTGACACGCACCAGTTTCAATGGTTCAGTTCTTCCATCTGCAAACAATGAAAGTGCTATTTGTGTCCTTTGAAATGTGTGGACAGAAAAGTGTCATAGAACAGTGAAGTATGCCGTTACTTTAAAAGTAAAGCTTTTATTCTATGTTTTTTTCAGGAGGTCAAAACGCTAGTTCGGAATCATGCCTTTTTACACACTAATATGTAACATTGGTTTTCAGATATTTTAATTAATCATATTTTGGAATTAATTTTATCTCTTTTGACACAATAGAGCATGGAGATTACTTGTAACTGCAGAAGATTAACTAATAGGAAATAAAACATTGCAAATGTTATTAAAAGATACTGATCAAGTAAAATAATACATTTCCAGAAAGACTGTTTTTTTGGCATGGGTGCAATAAAAAACAAAATTAAAAGTACTTAAAACATGCTTGTAATTGCAGAGAGCCTCAGGAGAGTATTTTGGGTGGTATTATAAGGACAAGAAGGCGTGATGACGGGAAGTTAACAAATATGATGCCCATGTACAAGAAGGGCTGGAAGGAGGATCTGCAGAACTACAGGCCTGCCAGCCTGACCTCGGTGCCAGGGAAGGTTATGGAACAGATCATCTTGAGTGCCATCACATGGCGCATACAGGGCAATCAGGTGATCAGGCCCAGTCAGTGTAGGTTTGTGAAAGGCAGGTCCTGCTTATCTAAACTGATCTCCTTCTGTGACAAGGTGACCCATTTAGTGGATGAGGGAAAGGCTGTGGATCTTGTCTACCTGCACTTTAGCAAAGCCTTTGACGTCATTTCCCACAGCATTCTCCTGGAGAAACTGGCTGCTCATAGCTTGGATGGTGTCCTGGGTTCAGCTGGCATAGGGTTAATTTTCATAAGCAGCTAGTTGGGCTGACCCAGACCAGCCAATCAAGTCAGATATTCTATACCATGTGATGTCATGTTCTGTATCTAAGTGGGGAAGGAAGTGACTGAAAGAAGGGGTTTTTGCTACTCAGGAGCAAGCTCATCATTAGGCAGTGAGAACATTGTAGGATGTATATTCTTTTTATCAGTATTATTGCTGTTATTTTCTTCTCCCTTTGCCATTCTGTTAAACTGTTTTTATCACAACCCACAGATTTTGCCTTTTCCTTCTGATTCTCCTCCCCATCCCACCTGGGAGGAGGAACGAGTGAGAGAGCAACTGTGTGGTTCTTTATTGTCCACTGAGGCTAAACCACAACAGATGGGTGCACTTTGCTGGGTAGAAAACTGGCTGAGTGGCCGGGCCCAAAGAATTGTGGTGAATAGAGTTAAATCCAGTTGGCGGCCAGTCACAAGTGGTGTTCCAAAGGGCTCAGTATTGGGGCCAGCTCTGTTTAATATCTTTATCAATGATCTGGACAAGGGAATCGAGTGCACCCTCAGTAAGTTTGCAGATGACGCCAAGCTGGGCGGGACTGTTGATCTACTTGAGGGAAGGAAGGCTCTACAGAGGGATCTGGACAGGCTGGATTGATGCACTGAGGCCAGTTGTATGAGGTACAATGCCTTGTTTTGTCTTGTATATGTAGTGAAAGCTTAGCTGGTAATAATTAGTGGTTATAATTCAGAATATGGAATCGCAACAAGACCAAGTGGTTGCTGCAGTTGGCAAGGCTGGTCCAGTGGCTGAAAAACAGGGTCTGGAATCTGATCATTTGGATTATCACCTGGGACAATAACGGCATCACTTTGTATCTTTATTTCTTTTTCTGAAAATACAGTTGTCTCTCAGTCTCTGAGCATGCAGCATTAAACTTTGAAAACACTGTAGAAGCATGGCAGCACTAGAGGACAGCAGCATAGTTAATCTTGATGAAGTTTTCAACTCCCTGGAAGCAAGAGCCAAGATTTTTTAAAATAGTCAATCAAAAGCAGATTTTGGAAGACAGTGACACAGAACCAGGGTGATCTAATGACTTGTTTTATCCCTGCTTGAATTGTTGTATGAAGTTCAACAAGGCAAAGTGCCAGGTCCTGCCTTTCTCTTCACTGGGTCACAACAACCCCATGCAATGCTACAGGCTTGGGGAAGAGTGGCTGGAAAGCAAGCTGGTGGAAAAGGACCTGGGGGTGTTGGCCGACAGCCAGCTGATGATGAGACAGTAGCACACCCAGGTGGCCAAGAAGGCCAATGGCATCCTGGCTTGTATCAGAAAGAGCGTGGCCATCAGGACTAGTACTTGGCACTGGTCAGGCCATATCTCAAATACTGTGTTCAGTTTTGGGCCCCTCACTACAAGAAAGACACTGAGGTTCTGGAGCTTGTCCAAAGAACAGCAACAAAGCTGGTGAGGGGTCTAAAGCACAGGTCTTATGAGGAGCAGCTGAGGGAACTGGGGTTGTTTAGACTGAAGAAAAGGAGGTTCAGGGGAGATCTCATCACTCTCTACAAGTACTTGAAAAAATGTTGTAGCGAGGTGAGTGTCGGTCTCTTCTCCCATATAACAAATGAGGGAACAAGAGAAAAGAGCCTCAAGTTGTATCAGGGGAGGTTTAGACTGGACATTAGGAAAAATGTCTTCATAGAAAAGGTTGTCAAGCATTGGAACAGGCTTCCCAGGGAATTGTTTGAGTCACCATCCCTGGAGGTATTTAGAAGACATATAGATGTGGTACTTAGGGACATGGTTTAGTGGTGGACTGTTATGGGTTTGCGTGGCAAGTTTTTGGTAGAGGGGGGGCTATTAGGGGTGGATTCTGTGAGAAGTTGCTAGAAGCTTCCCCCATATCTGATAGAGCCAATGCTAGCCAGCTCTAAGATAGACCCACCGTTGGCCAAGGCCAAGCCAATCAGCGATGGTGGTAGCGCTTCTGTGATAGCATATTTAAGGAGGGAAAAAAAAACTGCGGTGAGGTGGCAGTCGAGAGACAAGAGTGAGATGATGTGAAAGAAACAACTCTGCAGACACCAACGTCAGTGAAGGAGAAGGAGGAGGTGCTTCAGATGCTGGAGCAGAGACTTTTCTCCTGTGGCCTGCGATGAAGACCATGGTGAGGCAGGCTGTCCCCCTGCAGTCCATGGAGGTCCACAGTAGAGCAGATGTCCACGGTGAAACAGATCTCCACCTGCAGCCCATGGAAGACCCCATGCTGAACCAGATGTATGCGGGGAGGAGGCTGTGACCCCGTAAGAAGCCTGTATTGCAGCAGGCTCCTGCCAGGTCCTGTGGGCCCGTGGAGAGAGAGAAGCCCAAGCTGGAGCAGGTTTGTTGGCAGGACTTGTGACCCTGTGGAGGACCCATGCTGGAGCAGCCTGTTCCTGAAGGACTGCACCCTGTGGAAGGGACCCACACTGGGGCAGTTTGTGAAGAACTGCACCCCATGGGAAGGACTCACGTTGGAGAAGCTTGTGGAGAACTGTCTCCCGTGAGAGGGACCTCACACTGGAGCAGACAAAGAGCGTGAGGAGTCCTCCCCCTGAGGAGGAAGGAGTGGCAGAAACAACATGTGATGAACTGACCGCAACACCCATGCCCCGTCCCCCTGCGCCACTTGGGGGGAGGAGGCAGAGAAATAGGAGTGAAGTTGAGCCTGGGAAGAAGGGAGGGTTGGGGGAAAGGTGTTTTAAGATCTGGTTTTATTTCTCATTATCCTACTCTGATTTTGATTGGTGATAAATTGAACTTTCTTTTCTCCCCAAGTTCAGTCTGTTTTGTCTGTAATAGTAATTGGTGAGTGATTGCTCCCTGTCTGTATGTCAATCCATGAGCCTTTCATTATATTTCCTCTCCCCTGTCCGACTGAGGAGGGGGAGTGATGGAGCAGCTTTACTGGGCACCTGGCATTTATGCAGATTGAACCAAAACATGGACTTGAAATGTTCGGTTAACGGTTGGACTTGATGACCTTAAAGGTCTTTTCCAACCTAAACGATTCGAAGATTCTATGAAGTGTTTCTGAATGAGAAATACAATAAGTTATACTGAAATAAAAGTATAATGCTCAGTCAGGTGTTGATCTCCCATGAATTATATTTTGTGTAAGTGGCATGGAAAATCAACTTTCAGGCCTATTTACTCAGGTACTCATGGATTCTACAAGAGTAACAGGAAAGAAAAGGGATGAAAGCTCAGAGCACTGCTGACCTCCAGCTCTAAACTAAAGCAGTAATGAGGTTGCCATGAATTGAGCCTTGGATTTAGCTACATGTCAACAAACAGCAAAGAGTGTATGCAGTGCACAATTTTAACTTCTTGAGACTGTTAAATATCAGTGTTTTACTGTCTGACCACTTCAACTGCGAAGGACTAATTTTTTACTAAAGCAATGCATAGAGACTTCTTTTGAAAAACTATGGATAAAGAGTACTTTTCATGGATGTATCCCATCAGTTTTTAAATAGCTAATCCATAAATGCCTTCCTTAACCACAGGAGCCAAGACTGAGATTAAGAATGTGGTATAAATTTCAGATGTTCTTGCTTTTATTTTCCCTTATTGTGCAATGACTACTCTTTAGTAACTATGTTCTATTATTTCTGACAGAGATATTCTTCTACATGTAGTTTAGACTTAGCCAAAAATATGCAAATGACTCTGAAGCCTGAATTATGCCTTTGAAATAGCCATGTGGTTGGACAAGAAGGGCATGGACCTAGTTTCTGCTGCCCGAGCCATAGACACACGGAGAATTTCTCTTACTATGATCTGGTAATTTTACACCAGTTACAAATCATGATAGATCACCTCAACGTGCTTGCTAGCATTATCTAAAATATCTCTTTCTGGAGAAATGTATTTCCATTAACTTGACTACACAGGAAAAATAGCAGGAATACATAAAATCTCACAAAAAGAAAGTCCAGACTTAAGCCTAGTAGACATGAATTTTTTTTCCTTTGTGAGATAAATTGGTGTATAGAGCCAAACTTGAATGCAAATAAAATAAGTTATTTAATAATATGTTAATTGGTCTTTGTCTGTGCAAATATGCTTGATGGTTAGCAGTATCTGTCTTAGGTTTTGGCGTTTTTTAATCTAGGGATACTTACGAACTGTCCTTGTAATTGGTTGTGCTCAGCCTGTGTGGCTGGCCAGGAAATAAAGCTCATGCTAGTGCAAGGAGAAAAGGAATGCCATGGTCCCTCCCCTGCTACAGAGCTAGTGTATATCGCACAGCTTTCCTACTCTGGTGTTTCCCAGGTAAGCCCAGGTAAACTTATTTCTGCTCCCTGAGGAGGCCTGCAGCTGAAAATAAACTGAATCACAGAAAAAAAAACCATACTGAAGAAGATCTCTGCAGACTCCCTCTCCCTGCCCCTTCTGCCCCAATGGATGCATTCAGGAACAAACTGTAACACAGATGAATTATTCTGTAGGATCTGAGCACTGGTTGAGAGTTCTGGATAGAGAAATAAACCTATTACTAGTTTCCCGGGTTGCATACAACATTTCGTGTTCTGTGACTACTTTCTACATCAAGTAATATTCTTTCTAAGCAGTCTTCTTTCCATAGCAATACCCTGCTATGGAAGAAAATCAGTGTCTTCATACAAAGAACTGCTATTTTTATACACCAGTGAAAACACAATGTCCATGTGCATACAAGTTTGCCTGTGAAAGGATCACAGGCAAGGCTGAACCTCACAGCCAGTGGCAGGCATTACCTACCTTCTCCCAATTATTTCTGAAATCTTCACACTTCTCCTTCCACATCAGGTGTTTTTCTGATCTCCTAGATAAAATCAATCAACTAAAAAGTAGAAGAGCACGTTTTCTTCTCTGAGTTGTACACCCCGTATTGCTTCTTATACTCTTTCTTTAATCCTGAAAATGAGAAGGCAGATTCCCTCTGCTTTTTTTCTTACTTCTCTTTCCTTTGCCAAGTGATAGGTTTCCTATATCGACCAGCTTCACCACCCTTCTTTCTCTTCTGTATTTCATATGGCACTAGAGAAAAGGAAAAGACAAGTGTCATAGAGGGTTGGAAATCCATAGCATTAAGAAAGTGAAACACCAGGCCAATGGCTGTTCGTAGCTCAAGGGTTATTTGTTTTACTGGGCTACAAGGTAGTGCACTGTCCTGGGTTAGGCCAGGACAGGGTTAATTTTCACCGGAATCCAGGAAGGAACAGAGCCGGGCGGGCTGACCCAACCTGGCCAAACAGAGCAGGGTATTCCATACCATGTGCCGTCATGCTGGGTTCCGGTGGGGGGGAGCTGGGTGGCGGGAATTCACTCGCGGCTTGGGAGTACACGGTGGTCTGGCAGAGCGGCTCTGCTGTGCGGTTTGTGTTGTGTATTCTTCTTATCTGTATCGTTGTTGTTACTGTTCCCTCTGTTTGCTGTTCTGTTAAACTGCCCTTATCCCGACCCACCAGTTTCTGCCTGTTTCTTTCCATTCTTCTCTGCACCCCAGCCGGGGAAGGGGAGGCCGCGTGGCGATTTGTTACCGGCCGCAGCCAAACCATAACATTAAATTTGGTGCCCAAGCGTGGGGCGGGGATAATGGCAGGGCTGAGCAGCATGTGTTAAAACAGCTTTCTTAGATTTTGTTAATTTTTGTTATATGCATTTGCTGTGTTAGTTAAATAGTTGCCGGTAAAAAATGTTGCTGACTTTGATCAGATGGCTCTGGTATTTAAACCCGTACTT
>Ga0065711_1010429_pt1 | contig 15343 bp, 18 predicted proteins | sample Hoacrofraction12_FD_59098 | JGI IMG/M metagenome (GOLD analysis project Ga0065711, IMG submission 59098) | Hoatzin crop microbial communities from Cojedes, Venezuela - Epithelial fraction 12 v2 (version 2) | ecosystem: Host-associated > Birds > Digestive system > Esophagus > Crop | place... | reverse complement strand
CGGCAGCCCAGCCCCGCCGGCCGGCAGCATCCCCGGGGTTGTCATGGCAGCGGCTCCATCCCTGCCCGCCCGGCTCCTCGCCTTTCCCGCACGGCACCGAGAGCGGGCGGGGAGCTGCGGGGAGCGGAGCTGCCACGCACACGCCAGCCTTTAACCCCCGCCGCACCGCGCTCCGCGGGGGACCAGGCGCCAGGAATCCCCCCCAAAACCCCTTCCCCTCGGCTCCCCCGGCGTCCTTACCTCTAACACTCACCCTCCTCTACCTCCGCGCTGTCCCCTCCCCAGGCAGCAAAGCCACGACGCAGGAGGGGAAACTGAGGCACGGGACAATTCCTCCCCCCAAAAAACAAATTCAGGCAGGGGGTGAGGAGCAGAGGCAGTGAGCCAGCCCTCCCCACCTCGCAGGCACACAGCGCGAGCCTCAGAGGCGAATTCCTCCCCAGCCGCGAGAGCACGGTCCCCGCGTACTTTTTTTTATCAGCTCATAATTTCACCAATATCGCATTTGCTTATGCCCAGTAATTCCTCCTTCCCTCCGCTAGCGGCTGAACGCGTTAATATTCCCAGGCACAGCTTCACGCTGGTAAAAAGGTGCCGGGGAGCCAAGCTCCGAGCACCAAGTCCTGGAGCCGCCGAGGCAGCAGCGAGCCAGCAGCCGCGCCGGAGCTTTCGGGGCGCTGAGCCCCTCGAAGCCCACCCCCAGAGCTGCGGCAGCCCAGCCTTAGGGGAATCCAGGCCTCCCCCCCGACTCCTCGGCGACGCAGGACCTTATCCAAAAGTCCTCCCTCCCTCCATTCCCCACCACCTGCTCTGCAGCTATTACACAGCACCAGTTTTCTTTTTTTTCCTCTTATTTTTTTCTCTTTTTTCGAAATTGCTGCCAACCCGAGCTGGATTCAAACTGGTGACCTAGATGTGAAAGGATCCGTAGTCCGTTACTAATCCCTGGAGTCCCCGAATCCCCTGTAAACTACTGCTTAATTCACTAACTGCGCTATTTAATCTCTAAAACATTATGAGCTGTGCCGGGCAGAGGAAAACACTCAATCAAATAAAGCTTTATTATTACTGTGCGTGCTGATAGGTCATATGAGAAGGGGATTGCTTTGCAAGTCACTCTACTTCTTCCTTCTCCCGAAGGCTCTCTGCTCCTCGAATTCAGCGCCGGTGGGACGCGCTGCCTCGAGTCCTGCTTCTCCCCAGAGGAGACAGCAGCTTTCCCCAGCTCGTGGCAGGAGGAGTTTAATCTCCGCAGCTCACTCCGCTCCTGGCCAGTCTGGCAGGGGAGGGGGAAGAGCCTGCCTTCAGCAGATCGCCTTTGGGCCTGCAGATTACATGGGAGGGGTCTCCGAAACCAAAAAGCAAACAGCAAGACCATCGGTGGTGGGATGAAACTCCTCGTACGGGGTCGTGGCATCGCGCTGGGGAGCGCAAGTCAGCAAAGGAAGGGAAAAGACGCTGCTTTTGCCGATTGCCACAGCATCCGAGCACCCCCGGCGGGATGGGGACCTTGCCACCCTTGCTCTATTCGCAGGGCCGCTCCTTTGGACGGGCAGAGACCTTCTCCTGCGTCAGCAAAACCAAAGGGATTCCAGTCACCACAGCCAGTTAACCTTTGAACGCAGCACTCGGGCCCAGATTGCCAGGAGCATCTTGGATCACGAGAGAAAGCACCTGCCTGCACTGGAAGCGTGCGAGGCTGGGGCAGAAGGCGACCCGCTGAGCGGCTTCAGCCCTTGCGAGGGCGGAATTTGGCCCGCTGTTAGGAGATCATCAGCATCGGTTGAAAATCCCAAGGAATTCAAACCCAATCTCGCCAGCCCCTGCATACTAAAGCCCAGCAGAATCCCCGCTCTATCTCCCCGTCTCCGGCTCTCCCTCTCTTGCATACATACAATGTACATATAAATCAGCCTGTCACAGCTTGTCTCTTTTCTGACAGCTGTAATTGCTTCAGACTATAAAAATATCTATAGACAATAAACACAACGCATGAAAACAGCAAAGAGAAAACGAAATCAAGATGCCTTTAAATAATTCAGTTGCTCCAGCAGCAGAGGAGCCAGCAACCGAGTCCAGCTGTGAAGGTTCAGCAGCAAGAGAAAGAGAGCTTTGTAGCCTCCTCTGGGGATGAGGGAGTCTTTTTTTTCCTTCATCGGTTTTTGACCACAGCAGCAGAAGAGTCTGCCGTACGCGGGCTAAGCCGCTCGCAAAGCAGCACCTATCCGAGCACGAAACGCAGCCTCTTGCTTTCAGCTTCTTCCCTTTCTCCCCACTCAGATGAAAGTCGTCTTTTCCGTCGCGAGCAACAGGCAGGAGTCAAACAGAAGGAGCAAAGCACAGGCACGCTCTAGGTATATATTTATCTCCGTACCCATCTCCCCAACCTCCTCCTTTCCAGCAAGGCTAAAGGCTCCCCTCTCCTGGCAGAGACCACAAACAGGGCAGCACCAGCAGCGCGGGCAGGGACGCGAGGGCTGGCGTCGCTCGGGGTTGGGGTGGGAAGAGGAGCACGGGTGGAAGCAGGGGAAGGATGTCCCCCGGGGAGATGGCCAGTGGCAGGGACGATGTCGAAACCGCGGACAGGGAAGGGGTCGGGCGGAGCAAGAGCCCGTGGGTTCGCTTTGCTGAGGAGCATCTCCCTTGGGGCGAGCGGAGAGGCGATCGCTGGGCACGGGGGTCTCGCAGGGGGAGCAGAGGGCAGCGACAGCAAGCCCGGCAGTTTGTCAGCCAGGCCAACCCGCTCTCAGCAGATATTTACTCAATTTTCTACCAAGAGATTGGACGGGGTGAAAGGCGGCAGTGCCAGTTCGCAGCGACTCCCGTAAACATCTTTCCACCCTTGGCTCACGTGGGCCCTCCCGGCAGCCAGCTGCGGCTTTCATTTTAAGATTTTAAGCAAATCAATCCCCCAAAAAATTCCCCCAGGGAAGAACCACGGCGTTTTGCCCGGGTCAGCGCTTCCCGCAGCCTACTGCAAGGCCCGGGAGCCTCCCAGCCTCGGGCTTCTTGAGCAAACCCAAGCCTCAGCACCTCACTCTGCACCTCTGAGCGGTCCCGAAGGCTGATAACCAGATGCAAAATTGCAGTTATGTCTCCTCGACCAAGTAAAACATTGCTATTGCCGCATTTTTTTCGGCTTTCTCAGAAATATCTAGCACAATTCTAGCATCTATTCTGCATGTAGCTGCTTGCAGGGATGGGTGATAGATCCTCACACGCAACTCGTGCCTATCTACCTGCCCATGAACCTACATACCTACACCACTATGCCTCCCCACACCGAAAGATTTCACTCCCGAAAGGAAAAAAAAATTGCTTTCAATAAGTAGGTCATAGCAAGGCAATTTGTACAGCCAGATTTTTCTTTTAATTCCTTTTTTTTTTTGCTTTTCATGAAAGCTGATAGATGGCAATCTATAACCCCGAAGCAGAAATTTATTTTTAATCTGAAATTGCCAAATATGATCAGAAACATAATTTATGCTCGAGCCACTCTCGTTCCTTCAAAATGAAAACATGATTTCATAACCCCATTCGTGCTATTGCATACCACATTATGCTCCAATAAGCCCAGAGTTGCAAAAAAAAAAAAAAAAGTGCTTAATTTTCTTGGCGTTCGTCAGGTGAGTGACACACGAGTCCAGGGGAGCTTTTCCTGAATAACTCCTGAGCCCTCAGCGTCTACAACCATTCACCGCAGACACAAAGGACGCGGGCTCACCATGAGGGGACTCATTTATCCCCTCGTTAACGGTGGCCCCAATTAAGAAACAATGATGGAGAGCCTTACTTGGCCGGAGCCATTTTGAGCCCTTCTCACCCCCTCTCAGTGCTGAGACGGAGAAATTCAGGGCTGTTTCTAGGCCAGTTTTCGGAATGCAAGAAGCATCCTCACAGGCACTCAGCCCCCAGTCCCTCACACTGAAAGCAGGCAGTGACTACCAGCAACCTCTTCACGGTGTTTAAAAACCACGCAGGAGACCCCCATTAATCCCTGCTAAAGATGCTGTTAATATTTAACTGGCATTTATATAAACTCCCAGTAACCGTCCTATTAAACCCGAACCGAGCGTGCTTTCGGGAGCCTTCCCCTCTAGCCACGCCAGGATCGGCTGCCTGCGCCTCGCCATAAAAAGGAACATTTTCTTTTGCCCTTTAAAAAACTGCTGGGCTTGGGTTTGTCGCTTGCTCTCTTCGTGTTCAGGGGCCTGGGACTTTCAAGCACGAGTTAACTCCTTCCAGGGCCCCCCCGGCTGAGCCACACTGCCTCGTGCTCACAGCAGTAAGGGGCCAGAGGACCAGCCGCTTGGCAAACGGTGCAAAAACGCCGGTCCCAAGCTCGCTCTTCAAAGCCAGCAAAGGATTTCCCTCCTCGCAACATCTCCAGAGGTCCCCCAGAAGGTGCCACCCGAGGAAGAGGAAAGCCCCACCGCTCGCTGCCAAAATATCCCCGCCACCCCTAACGCGCGCAGAGATACACGGCAGCGTCCTTGGGGATGGACAGCATCCCTCGGGGAAGGATGCACGGCAGTCCCCGAGGCCTGGCTTCGCCTTCGGGATCACTCCTTTCTCCCACGCTCCTCAGCGTCTGAGCCTTTTACAACCGCCCAGCCGACACCGCGTGCGCATTTATGAAGTGCCACCTCCGTACGTGCAGCCTTAATATTAAACACCTATGCAGAGAGTTAAAAAAAATAGCGAGGAGATACTGAGCCACGCTGGTACAGAGAAAGCTATGAACTGGGATGGATCCTTGGCACAAATCAGTATTGGTTTGATATTATTGTGAGGTTACCTCGCTATATTAACACCCCGAAAGGCACCCTTCCCGCTCGCTCCGCTTCCACAGCGCAGTTTCATCGGCATGATTCAGGTGCCAGAGACACAGCTGACGGCATGGGATTGAACCGTGCCATGAGCCATCTAACAGCGTTTTATAAGCGCATGACATTAACCCGGTGCTCTCCACCTCCACCCACTCCGCGTTTTAACACCAGCAAGCGCGCACGGGAAGAGCGAAGGAGCTGAGTAGGCTGAGAAGCGCAGCCAGCCGCGCCTCGGGTCCCGCCGCAGGTATTTGGGAGCTCCAGCACAGCCACCTTAAATGTGAAAGCACCAGCTTCTGCCCCCTCAGCTTCTGCCCAGTTTCGGGGCAGCCCAATAACCCTTTAGAGGAGCAGCTCCGCCGTGCCTTCTCCTGGGACGGCCCCAGACAAGACGCACCAAGCCAAGCCTTCCCCAGCCCTTTTGGATACCAACACACACATTCTAAACTCCAGCGAGAAGGTAAATGTCCCCGGCTGACGCTGGCCCACCACCATGTTCACCCACCCCCCCACCTCATTTTCCCCAGCCAAGCCCTTTCCTACCAGAAAGCCGCTTGATCCACACAAACCAGGCGTAGCAGGCACCAGGAGAGGAGCGGATATCTTGATTTAAACCCCGATATTCAATTTAAAAAAACAAATATTAAAAGCAGAGCTCCTGAACTCCCTCCTTCGGGAGCCCCTCAGCACGGTCTGTGGCTCTCGGTGCAACCCCACCCCACGGCCAGGTGTTCGGCATCTCTGAAAATTAGACTCTCCTAGTGACCCTGCTTCAGCCGGGGGTTGGATTGGATGACCCGCAGAGGTCCCTGCCAACCACCACCCTCCTGTGATTTGCCTCTCGCCCGCAGCTGCCTCCGCACCTGCAGCAGACACCTGCAAAAACAGGGCGGTGGAGACGCAGCCTTTGTTTTCCAGCTCCCCAGCCAAAAAAAGGGGCTTTTCTTCCAGACATATTTAAAACCCGACCGCCTGCGCCTTTGCGGGGCCCATCTTTCGCCAGCCTCCGGTCTCACTTCCCGAGCGCTCCGCGGGAGCAAGAGCCGGGCGCGCTGCTGGCCGCCCGTACCCATTTCAGCTTTGCCACTGGTCCTCTGACCGCGCGGCGCTACGCATCCAAGAATAATATTAATAATAGTCACGCCATTAAGCAAGATGCTTGGTCTGAATCTGAAGATTTTGAGAAATGATCTCATAAATTTAATTCCCGGGGTACCATCTTTGAGCGTTAACAGGCACAGTCGCCTCTGAATTCTGGGAAATGAGCATAATTACACGGAGATCGACAAGGCACAAATGCCAAGAATTCTGTTAACCTTTAATACTGCAAAAAAACTCTCCCCTTGTAATTATCTCTTTCCTTTGTCTTAAATGTTACTGATGAATATTTAGCGGGATAAGCAAATAAAAGGAGGCTGAGGGGCGCAAGGAAGCGCAGCCCTCTGCAGAGAACTCCGCAAAGCTCCCGGCATCGCTGCGGGTCGGGGGCCGGCTGGGACCCCGGGTCACAAAACCTGACACCCAGGATGATGCCACCCCACTGCAGAGCCACTGCAGGGCAAGCTGAGCTACCTCAAAACGTGAATTAATCCCCAGCACTGCCGCAAACGCACCTTGGCTCGGGCACGGGGCGATGCCGCGGCCCGCAGCGGGATGGGTTCAGGCGCCCTTTCCGCAAACCAAACTCGGTCTTGGAATAAAACTTCCTGGGTAAAAAACACATCACCTTTCCAAGGCAGCCTCCCTAGGGTCGGCAAATGGCACTGCCCTCTCGCTGCACATTGAGTCTGATGGAAAGAAGATTTTCTCCCGGCGTGAACTGCATTAATATCTGTCACCACTCTGGCATTTCTGCCTGTAATGATGAAAAATATGTGCAGAGAATGCAGGGTGCTCTCAGCATCGCCTCCCTCCCCATGAAGTGAAATTAGAAGCAGCTGCTCCCGGTCCTACCCTCTTTACGGCCCTCCAGCATTATCTCTGGAAGCTTCTTATTTGGGAGATGGCGTGGGGATAACGGAGACTCATGACCTATCCATATTCAAAACGTGCCGTGCTGCAGACGGGGGCTCAGCTCTCCTCTCCCCTGAGCTGCAGACCGGTGTAAAGGTCACTCTCCTCTTTTAATGTCGCGTCAGACCGACCGCCGCGCGAACAAGGAAAGGGAAAAGGCACATCTCCCTCGCCGGACGGAGAAAACCCGTCTCCGTCTCGGGAGGAGCGTGCCAGCGCGAGGTGGCCGGGCTCCAAAACCAAACGCTGTCAGACCACGGCCCGGGAGCCCTGGCAGAGGTGGAGGGAGCATCCTCAAAGCTTCGCCGCCGCTTTCAACCCCCTCCCGACCTGGTCGGGGCGAGCGAGGGACTGCAGCGTGTCCCTGCGCTTGCCCCAAAACGCGGCAGGCAGCAGTGGGGACCAGAGGACGCCGGGTCCGTGAGCGTGCCAGCCCCAGATGCAAACGCATCCCAAACTAACCGGCCACCTCAGAGTCCCGCAGTCCCACCGGGGAGGCTGGAGCGGGCTGCAGAGCAAAATTCCCCTCCAGCCTCAACGGGACACCTCTCTCCTCCCTCGTTCCAGGAGGAACGAAGCCAAAGCAGTGTTTATTCACGGAGGACCGGGGAGGAAAATGAAACAGAAGAGGTGAGCTCATTAAGTACGACACCTACCCCTCCCGGGAGAGGTCTGAGGAACCGGCTTTGCGGTCGCCGAGAGGAGGAACGCGTGTCAAAGCCCAGAGCCAGGGCTGCCGACAGCGGTGAGGGCTCCAAACCTTCCCCAGACGGGTGACACCGCGACCGGCTCGGAGCTGGGGTCCCAGCGGCCCCATCCGCCGCCCCCCCGGTTACTCCTGAGCTCAGGACGCAGCAGATGCTTGCTCTCCTCCCTTCCCTCTCTCTTTATGCCCGCCTTCAACTGGAGCGAGCTTTCTAGTCTCCAAGCTGCTTTTACGCCCCTTTAAAAGGTTATAAAAGCTGTCTTTATATTCCAATAAAGGGACATAAAACCAACTTTTCTCGCAGTTCAATAAATGTGGTTAACTTTTCCCCCCATTAACACTTTTTGCCTCGGCGCCGTGCGCGTGGGCAGGCTCGCTGCCGGGCACAGGGGACGACGGGGCTCCGGGCATTGCACCCCGACGCAGGAGACAGCGCAGGGTCCCGCGGGAGAAGGAGCAAGAGGGGAGATCGGGTCAGGCTGGGGGCACCAGGTGGGCAGAGATGGGCATCGTGACCCGAGCTGCTGCCCGAGAAGAAGAGCAACGAGGCTACGGTGAGAAATCAATCAGCAGATTCCTCGTGCTGGTGCATTTACTCCACCAAAAACATCTCCTGAAAGCTGGCGTGACAAAAATTCAAAGTCCAAGTGACAAACCGCATACGTCGAGGGGTGAGCAGTCGCCCCGCAGGGCTCTGTGTCTCCTGGCAAAGCTCCCTTGGACGTCACCCTGGGTCAGCATCCTCTCAGCTCGCGAATGGCAGCGTCCAGGACCTTTCCACCCGGGCGATGAGGGATAAGGTCGCGTCACCGCTGGCCAGCAACCCCCTGCTCTTCCCAACACCCATTCAGACCTTACGGACCAGGGGTCGGGAACGCTCCCTTTCCGAGCATCGGTGCCTTGCGCAGCGTGACGGGGCCCCGCGCCCCACCGCAGCCTCCGGACACGGCTCTCGTTATTTACCGTCCCGCGGCTCGCCATCAGTCTTTCTCAAAAGCGCCTCTTCCCTTGGAAGAGGATCTAAACCCGTCCCGCCGCCCGCCCGACAGCCTCTCCGGGCATTAAAACGAGGAGGTTTATTATTTTTCGTGACAGCCTGTTCCGCAAGGTGAACGCAACCAGTATGAATCAAGCCGACTCGGATTTTCATCCATCATTCCCCGGCAACCGCCAAGATGAGGGCCGGGAGCGGCTTCGGCTGCCGAACACGGAGCGGAGGAGCGCGTTGATCGGCGGGGATCTATCGGCGATCGGGAGGCTGCGGGGCGGTGGGACCGCGGCTGCCGGCACGACGCTGCCCGAAGGAGAGGAACGGGGCCGATTTGAGTCCGTAAATACGCCGTGCCCGGCGCGAGCAGCCGAAATTGAAGCCCAGTGCCAAGGCAGCGAGAAGCTTTCCAGTCTGTGCCCCTCGTCCCTGACCTAACCTAATCCCTCCCTGCCCCTCCGCACGTACCGCGGGATGGGACCAAGCTCTGCCCAGGGCAGGAGCAGAGGAGATGATCTTGCACGCTTTCCGCCAAGAGACTCCTTGCCCCTGCCACAGCTCTCTCCTTCGCATCCCTGCAGGCAGGCCGAGCCCTCCCTGCCACCGCCGGCTAATTAATCCAGCTAATTACCATTACCAGGCTCCTCTTTGAAGGCGGCAGGAGAACGACGAGGGCAAAGGGAGAAGGCGAGCATCCGGGGCTCGCCGGGGAATTCAGAAGTGTTTACAGTCCCTGGCATGAGAAAATCCATACTCATCTTGGCTCCGGGAGGCAGGGCTGCCCTCCCACGCTCCTATTAGCAATTTCCAATCATCTTTTATTAGGCCTGCATTGATTTGCTGCTCATTTTGGTGGGAACGAAGGCCTAAGAGCCTCCACCCGGTCTCAGCCAAGGAATCCGGGTGCGGAGCCGACCGTGTCGGGGGGAGAGCCGGGCTGGGGCNTNGCGACGGGTTCAGCGGTGCCATCAGCCGAGCAGAAGCAGAGCTGCCATTTCACAAGAGCCTCGCGCATCCCGTCGCGTCTCCTCCCGAGCCAGCCAGCAGATGTGGAAGGGCAGGAGGGTTGATCTTTATTCAGGGAGCTCCTCCTGTGCTGGGGAGGGGGATTTGCACTGTGCCCCTTCCTGGCAGGGGTTTCTGGAGCCCTCTCCCTGCCTGCTGGGATCCCACGCTCCAAAGCCCAGCCCTGCAGAGCAGCCCGGGGCCAGCTACCACCCCCCGGGAGAAACAGGCTCCTTCACGCTACGCTTCTGCTTCCAAGCAGCTTGTGAAACCCAAATTCTGTTAGGAATCATCTGAATATTTTGTTCTGATAATGCCATAACACCAGCGTACAAGTTAGCACACACACCACGCGGAAAGGAGTATTTGAATATCAAAACAAAGCGAATTTACAGGGTTTGGTTGGTGTTTTTTTTCCTCCTGGCAAAGCCATCGCTGCAAGTTCTCAGCTTCCAACTGTTCGCGCCGCGGCTTTTCCGTGCGTGTCCCTGCTGCCATCCCACCTGCTGCTCTCCGCACCCCGCGTCCTCGGATAACCCGAGATGGGCAGACGCGGGTACCAAAGGACCTCGTGGCCTCCGGGAAGGAGAACCCAGGGAAGCAAGCAGGGGGCCAAGCTCTTTGGGCCCTGCAGAGGAGGTGGTGGGAGATGTAGACCCAGATGAGCCTCAGATACATCCCTCTGCACCCAGCAGCACCCACCCCATCCCATTGCACCACCCACCCTCATCCCACCATGCCCTAAAAACCACAACTGCGTTGCATTTAGCCTTCATTATACATATTTTTTTAGAAATAAGCCTGCGTTTAGAGAGCAAGAGCCACTCTCTAAACCACCCCAGGAAACATTAAACCGGGAGAGCCGATTCAGAGCAGCGCGGTTCACAAACGCCTGCGGTGAGGTGGATGAAAGCCAAGGGCTGCGAGCCTTGGATGTGCCTCACTTCAGACGGCGCGGGAGAAAAACACAGGCGCTCTCAAACTCTGCCCCAGATCTGCCAGCACAGAAACTTCCACTCCGCTTTGAACCAGGCAGCTGAATGATCTCCCCGGGAAGCGGCCGCCTCCGGGCAGCGACGGGGAGGCATCGCCGGCGCGGGTGATGCTGGGCTCCAGCGCCGGCCCAGCGCGGGGTGGCCGAGGCGATGCTGCGGCAGGGACTGTCACCGAGCTGGGTGACGCCGGGGCTGCCGTGCTCAGGACCCTGCAAGGGATGCGCTCAGGAGAGGGGGGGGGCTGTCCCGAAATCGGTGAGCCCGGCGCCCATCACCATGTTGACTTTGCCACCAGGAAACCGGGCTTTGCTTCTAAGCAAATGATGTCTCTGATGCCAACGATGAGCACGTAGTGAGCAAACGTGGTCTGATCCGGAGGGCCTTCAGCTTTGACACAGTCCCTGTATTATTTAAGGATCCGCTACCTTTTTTTTCCCCCCTTGTTTTTTTTCCATATACCTCCAGGCCATGGGGAAGAGAACAGGGAGAGGAAAACTGGAACACCATGAGACGTGACGCCCTACAACGAGCACGTTTGATTCCCCTTTCTCTCCCCACCAGCGGACACGGGTGCCCCACACCAAACGAAGACCGAGGGCCTTTTGTCCCACGCTGAAATCGGGCTGTCCAAGCCCTTGCTGGCACCCGCTGTGCCTTTCGACTGGCATCAGCGCACAGCTAGCGAACGAAGCGGGCCAAATCTCTCCCCGGCGTAGCTTAATTAAAGTCAACGATGTTACACCAGGGAGGAACCTGGCCCACTGTCCTGAGCTGGAGGTCCACAACAAGTCCAGCTGGCAACTCAGCGGCTGCAGGAAGGATCCCTGGCACCGGGACCGGCGCTGGGAACTATATTCGGCATTTGCGAGTGGGAGACAGACTCAATAAACACAGCACTAAGTAAACCAGATCCGTCATAAATAACAACCACCAGCCCTCCGCCTCTTCCAAATGCTACGGAGAACCGGACCAAATTGTCCTCCCAGCTCCCAGGAGCGGTGGGGACATTTCATTAGCCCTATTACGCTGACAGGCAAAGAGTCACTGGGAGCTTAATAATAATAAAAATCCATGATGTTACAGCGCTCGTCATCTGCGTGTCTCGGCTAGCTCCAAACGGCGGGGAAACGGCCACGCTTGTTTTCACGGAGTGGGGGGGGATGGAGATGCTCAAGGGGCTCAGCAATTAGCTTCAGGTCACTCGTCAAGCCGGACCCGGAGTTTGCCAAGCGGTGCCGCTAAGCCACGTCCAGGCTGGGCTGCCGGGCTTGAAGCCGCGAGCAGGGTGGATCGGGCGAGCTGCGCCCGGCCGGAGGGACCTGCTGCGGCTCGGCTGCCTCTGCCCACCCCAACCCCTGCGACAGACCCAGGGGAGGTCCCACCAAAACTCCAGCACGGTGACACGCTAACAGCACGACGGGTGCAATTACCCAGCAGCCGCGGTACGGTTACACGGTAGCTACGCTTCCCACACCTGTAATTTCCGCCGCGCTCCTACAACTCCAAGGCCAGCTCCACGCCTGCAAATTAATTAGAGCGTAAATGCAAAACCAGTGGCAGCACTGAATGCTAAAACCGCACAGCCAAGGTGACCAGGACGCCAAATTGTGGCGATGTAGGTAACCTTACGGCTGAACTGCAGAGAAATCCCTGTTATAGGGACCGGCGGGTGGTGACGAGGTTATTCAAAAGCCTTACCACGGGGTAATTACACCGTGTTGGTAAGGTAATTACAGCCCTGCTATTATACACTACAGCCCTCCATTTCGTGCCTAATCCCGTAAGGTTGGTTCAGAGGGATAAAAGCAGCAGCAAAAGACACCTGACTGGTGCGAGGCAGGAGGGATGGGCAGGGAGCAGGGATGGAAATGCTCCGGGCATCCGGAGCCATCGCTGACGCCCACGCCGACGCTCCGGGCACTCGCACCAGGCAAGCGGGAAGAGCCGGGCTCGGCTGACTGCGATCTATCGAGGAGGTCTAAGCATTTATCAAAAGCCAATCTGCTTCCGAAAAGCAGAAAAGGAGGCTACTTCGGATTAATTTTTCACTTCAGAAGGTTTACGGGCAAGTTCTAAAACTGTCAGGTCGAGACGCTTCAATCTTTCCTGAACGAAAAGCTCGAGTGCCGGTTCGAAATGCCTCTTTGTTTGGATTGTCAGCTAATTTGTACCCAAACATTTAAATTAAAATTTTCTGTTGGCTCATCCGTTTCTCAGGGAAGGGGGGGGCGGATCTGGAGCTTTTGTTTATTTTTCAATTTCTGAAATTTTGCTTCTTCATAGCCTACTTCAGGGCGGAACGGGGAAGGGGGGGAGGAAACCTAAAGGTCCGTGGCAGACAGAGAGCACCCAGCCCCGGCTGCAGGGACGCAGCCCCTTGCCCTGCCCCGTGTCACGTCTGAGCACCCTGCGGTCCCCAGGGCATCTTTCCTGGCAGCACCACACTGGCCTCCTCCGACGCAGGGACAAGCCAAGCGCACGAGGCCACCCGGAGCAGGGGACAGGCTCGGGCACCCCAGCATCCCAGCCCCGAGCCACCTTTCCAGAAACCATCAGCATCTTCGGGACGCTGCCAGGGCTTTCAGCATTTCAAGTCAATGGGGGTTTTTCCACCCCTCGAGCTCACCCTGCACATTTCCAGGGCTTGCCTACACCCAGACCAGCCCTGGGCTTCTCCGCCACGAAGCTGGGTAAATCTTCAGATTATGAACTTCCACCCGGCTCCATCAGGTCCTGTTAGGACCTCCGGTGCTGCACGAGCTTATTTAAAACGAGCTTATTTAAAACTAACACTGGTTACATCCTCGACACAGCCCAGTCCCAGCCGGGCAGACAGACCTGATGCGACTTAAAGGTCTCCCGCTGCTCCATATCTCCACCTGATCTTCTCTGCCTGGTGCTATTTGCATTCATACTTCCACAGATGGGAAGACACGGGCACGGGGGGGACGTGTGGTACCGTGTCCGTGGCGTAATTCAGCAAGGTCTCCGAATAACCCAAACCCTTTCCGCTGCACAGCCCGTCGCTGCAACAAGAGGCTCTTCCCCCGGCGCCGCAAAAACATTTATGCAGAGCGACCACGTGGGCATGAAAATACAATCAGATGGGACACAAACTGTGCTTTTGCTGTTGTGGTGCGTGTTGTTGTGGGGTTTTTTTTTCCCCTTCTTTATATTTGTTTTCAGTCTAGCTGGGCCAAATTCTTTATCATCTGCTTCTGCGGAAGCCGTGCAGAATTTGCGGAGAACAGCATCACCGCAGTTACAGAGAAGGGCAAATCCCAGCGGGATGCCAGACCGCATCCCCGGGGACCAAATCCTGGAGCTGCAGCCACAAGGACCGGCTCTAGACTCTTCGGGTGCAATTTCACCCCACGACACCCATCCCTTGCAAGGTGCAAGCACACCCGTCACGGGAAATAAGGGCTGAGATGCTGCAGGAACGGCTTCGCCGTCCCCGTTAGGGGCTCAGCTAAGCCACGAAGCCTGGAAGTTGATTATATCTTTCATTAGGAATGACTGAATGACGTCTTTAAACTGGAAAATGAACTCACAGCTAAGAGGAAACGCTTTCTCGGCGAGGCCGTAGAGCAGGTTCCCCGCGGAATAGATGCGGTTCTGAGAGTCAAAATTAAATTGATATTAGAAAATTTCCTGAGGGAGAAAAAAGCCATACGTTGCCTGCAGAAACGGCATCTCAGAGAGCCGACGAGAAAATGGAAATCCACCGAAACTCAAATATATAAATATATTTTGTTAATGGGGAAAAAAGATGATCCTGCAACTTCCCGCTCTCAGCAGAAACTCCCAAAAAGTAATATTTCCATGGAACAGATTGCCCTCCACCCCCCTTGGAAGCACCATTTCAGCTACCGCAGCAAGGACCTGTCAGCTAGCTCCCGGGAGCATCACCTGGGTGTCACAGACTCCCTCTGGGTGGGACACAACACGGCAAGCTGCCTTCGAGGTGGGCTTGGCTGGGGTGGGGCTCCCCCCTCCCTCTCGGCAGGTCTCCCCGACCAGCAAGGACAAGCCAAACCCACTGAGCTCCTTCCAGGCAACCAGCCGTCACCTAGATTTAGATTTTCCCAATGGAAAACCGATTTCTCTAGAAGAAACGGACATTGACCCAAGAAACCGTGTGAGTTTTCGCAATAAAGGCGCTTTCTGGGGGGATGGCAGATTCCCAGCCAGGGTTTCAAAGGCTTCCTCCGTCCTTACTCGCCGCATCCCGATGCGCACTCGGGAACCAGCGAAGAGACACAGATGCAGAAGCAGCGAGCGCACCGCCCGGCTGGAGATCCCACGGCCAGGCAGGGAAACCTCTCGCGCATCAGCCCCCCTTGCCCGCCTCCGACCCGACAAAAGCACCGGGAGCTCGCACGCCGCAATCTGCCTTCGCCGGGGGAGCGGGGACCGCTCCAGACGCATTCGCGAGGGGACCCTTCAGATCAGATTAACAAAAAGCCGCCGATGGCGACAGCTCCTCCGCGGCGCCGGCGCCTGCCAACAATTTCCCGTCACAGCCTCTGCAGAGGGACGGGTTCCTTCGGCACTGACGCACCGCCCGGTCCGAGGAAAGGCGCAGGGTCCTCGGGGAGGGCAGCCAGGAGCCAGCACCCGCTCGCCCCACAGAATCCCAGCATGGCAGGGGTTGGAAGGGACCTCTGTGCGTCACCCAGTCCAACCCCCCTGCTGAAGCAGGGTCACCCAGAGCAGGCTGCACAGGACCTTGTCCAGGCGGGTCTTGAATATCTCCAGAGAAGGAGACTCCACCACCTCCCTGGGCAGCCTGGGCCAGGGCTCT
>Ga0065711_1042494_pt1 | contig 15344 bp, 5 predicted proteins | sample Hoacrofraction12_FD_59098 | JGI IMG/M metagenome (GOLD analysis project Ga0065711, IMG submission 59098) | Hoatzin crop microbial communities from Cojedes, Venezuela - Epithelial fraction 12 v2 (version 2) | ecosystem: Host-associated > Birds > Digestive system > Esophagus > Crop | place... | reverse complement strand
CAGGTCCACCCCAAGCCTGTACTGGTGCATGAGGTTGTTCCTCCCCAGGTGCAGGACCCTGCACTTGCCCTTGTTGAACCTCATCAGGTTCCTCTCTGCCCAGCTCTCCAGCCTATCCAGGTCACGCTGATCCCGGCGGCCTTACCTTTCGAGCCGACGCTGGTACCTGACACAACCTGTGAACTCCCCACATGGCCTCAGCCCTCCAGCAGAACGTGCTAGCCGTACAAGTGTTTCTTTCTTTTTGAAAGCAATGTTTGATTTGCGGTGTCCGTTTGTTCTTTGTCCTCACGCTGGAACTTTGAAGGTCGGAAGAAGTAACACCAGTTAGAACACGATCCAGCATTTTACCAGAGAAAGAAATAACTCGGGCACTGAATCTCCCGATGAAGATGGGCCGTACGATGCGCGTTCTGCACGTACTGAGGCTGGAGGAACAGCCATGGCATTCTGTTTACTACCCGTGCCACAGACCTCAGGAACGCAGGACTGTAAGCTGATGTGCTTATATTGTAATCAGAGTATGATGCAATTATATCCCGCATCTAGCTGCAAATGAAAGCACAGTTTAAGAAAAAAATGCTCTTGTTGAGCCAAATGTATTGTGTGGATGCGGAACAGAGGAGCAAAGTGCTGAGCTCTCTCAACTCCTGTTCACTTGTAGCAGCTGCTCAATTAAATCAGAGTTGAACGTCAGCACTTTAGAGCGCTGATTTCTGAGGGTTACTTGATGTAAACAGTGCACTCGAATCAACCTTTCTACTACTAAAATCAGTTCCTGCTCAGGAGGTAATGATGTTCAAGACTTCTTTTTTTCCAAATAAAGCCTTTTCACTGAAACAGCACACGAAATTTTCAGCAGAATTAGCTCTCCCTTCCCTCCCCCCAAAACCTGCCAGTAGCAATGGATGTGCAATCTGCCTGTTCCAGGACTAATGAATAAATCAGGAACTGCAGGCTCACCGTGTGGCCCAAGTACCACTAGCTGTTTAGCACATAAACTGTTCTGCCCACCAGACCTGTCTTGCCCTAAACACTGTGATTAGTTTTCATCACAGCGTTTCTGCTGTGCAGAAGTTACGGTTGGTCTTCTGCCCTGTTGATTCCATTTTAGGCAAAACTTACCTACATCTTTGCACCTGGCATGATTTTACAACTGTGGTGCTCAGCACTTTTGAAACTTCGAGCTGGCTTGTCCACCAGGATTCTAGCACAGACGCACCTCTGTTATTGTATTGATGGCACGTATTTCCTCTGCGGTTTGAAAGAGTTGTTTTTTTCTCTTCCAAGCCCCTTATTATGCAGCATTTATCATATTAGAATCATAGAATCACAGAATGCTTTGGGTTGGAAGGGACCTTTAGAGGGCATCCAGCCCAACCCCCCTGCAGTAAGCAGGGACATCTCCTACTAGACCAGGTTGCTCAGGGCCCTGTCCAGCCTGGCCTTGAATGTTTCCAGGGTCGGGGCCTCCGCTACCTCTCTGGGCAACACATTCCAGTGTTTCACCACCCTCATGGTAAAAAATTTCTTCCTTCTATCTAGTCTAAGTCTACCCTCCCTAAGTCTAAAGCCATTACTCCTTGTCCTATCGCAACAAGCCCTGCTGAAAATATTTTCCCCATCTGTCCTGTAGGCTCCCTTCAGCTACTGGAAGGCTGCTCTGAGGTCTCCCCAGAGCCTTCTCTTCTCCAGGCTGAACAGCCCCAACTCTCTCAGCCTTTCCTCATAGGAGAGGTGCTCCAGCCCTTGGATCAGCTTTGTGGCCTCCTCTGGACCTGCTCCAACAGGTCCATGTCTTTCCTGTGCTGAGGGCTGCAGAGCTGGACACAGGACTCCAGGTGGGCTCTCACCAGAGCAGAGTGGAGGGGCAGAGTCACCTCCCTCAACCTGCTGGCCACGCTTCTCTTGATGCAGCCCAGGATATGGTTGGCCGCCTGGGCTGCGAGCGCACACTGGATGCTCATGTCAAGCTTTTCATCCACCAGTACCCCCAAGTCCTTCTCGGCAGGGCTGCTCTCAATCCCTTCATCCCTCAGCCTGTATTGGTAGCGGGGGTTGCCCTGACCCATGTGCAGGACCTTGCACTTGGCCTTGTTGAACCTCACACAGGCCCACCTCTCCAGCTTGTCCAGGTCCCTCTGGATGGCTTCCCATCCTTCTGGTGTGTCAACTGCACCACTCAGCTTGGTGTCATCTGCAAACTTGCTGAGGGTGCACTCGATCTCACTAAGTCATTGATCAAGATGTTAAACAGCACTGGTCCCAGTATGAACCCCTGAGGGACACCACTTGTCACCAGCGTCCATTTGGACATCGAACTGTTGACCACTACCATCTGGCTGCGACCTTCCAACCAATTCCTTACCCACCGAACAGTCCACCCTGGAGTCATAGAGGCTACAGATTCAGATTTAACCAATATTTTGATGAAGTATTAAAGGTAAATGTTTTGATAACTATGAATGTTACATTTTAGCTGCATTCATCTGCTTTGTTCACAAATAGTCTAACTGAAGTGTAAAGTGATCCCCTATTACTGCAATGTGATTTCCACAGTACTGCAAATCATTGCCCATACTCAAAAGCATCCATTTAGCAAGATTTTTACTTAGGAAGAACAAATACTTCAATTGAACTGTCTTAACTACAAAACCAAGATTTAGGTATCTGTGCTTATAAAAGGTAATGGTACTTTTTAAGGTGTGTGACACTCATTGACTAATGATAAAATTTCAAGGCTTTGAGGTAATACAATTATTATTACATTGTGAAGAGCATAGTCACAACTATACTACTTCAGTAGGCATCTTCGACACAAACATACAGTAGTAGCATTATGAGCTTTAGGATGCTGTTTCTACTTAGTTGTGCCACACCTATGACAGCAAGATTTTTGACAAAGATTTTCAGTCTGAAAACCAACCAGGCTTAATCCTGTGTCATTTATAAAATCTAATATACTAGAATTTAAGATTATAGCCCACATTTCTATCTGAAAAGCTTTGCAGCATTCCTCAACTTTTTAATTGGTGGGAGCAACATAACACCTACATACATAACCAATGTGTGTCCCTTTTGCCATAAAACTAAAACAAATATAAATAAGTTCTACAATCTTTACAATAATATTTTACACTTAGATTGATCCTGAACAGCTTTTCAGAAGCTTTATCATGCTGCCTTTATGTCCTCAATGTCTAGAAACCACAGGATTTTGCTGAGGGGGCCTAATAAGTTTGTATTTGATCTCTGAATGTACAACAAGGATCTCTCCTGGGGTTATTTTCTGGCCTGTGGTGTCAGTGCAGAAAGCCTGTCTCTGTAACTCTACAATCACTTAAAACTGGCCCTCCAGAAGAAGGAGCTGGTCCTACCTGCTGTTCACTGCTTGCGCCTGTTCCCAAGCTACCAGTGTGAGCACCAGCGTTCATCTGGCAGGTGAATGAGCTACACAGTAAAGCTGATCCTTTTAAAACTATCTTTTAGTTTAGTCAAAACTAAGCATATTTCTTCTTTTTTTTTTTTTTTTTTTCTGTGGGGTTAATATTGTCCCCAGTTAGCTCTCCAGGTCTGGCTGCGCTGTGTGCAGACACCTGTGGAAGCACAAGATGCCAGGCAACAGGAGAGTGAGGAGCAGCGGCCAGAAGAGAGAAGAGGGAGGGAGAAGTCGCAGGCCAGCCTCCTTGTCTTCAGGGCTAGTGTGTGCTAGCTCAAAATGAAACTGCAGCACAAATGGAGATGCCTTCATACCAGTATTACACAGAAAAACACCTTCAGTAGCTACAGAAACGTCTGACAGAGTATGTCTGCATTTATGATGCCACACTTAATAACACGTTATGCTAATCTGGTCGGTACATGAAGGCGCAGTCTGGTCACGTAGCTAGATGCCAAAGTCCCAAACCAGAGCACGCAGAGAACTGCTTGAGCTGCATCCTAAAAGAACTGGTGGGGTAGGGAAGAGAGAACAGAAGAGGACACAATGAAGAATGAATCTTTCCAAGGTCTGAGCACAGGATTATACATGAAAGTATTTCAAAGGAGGAAGCAAAAAACACCAGCACAGCAAGTGGTAGCGACCTATAATTTGCTTGGGGACAAAACAAATTTCACATTTGCTTGTGAAAATAAGTGCAAATTGCAGCAACTAATTCCAGGCAAAATGCCAGCAGATGCTGTGCAAGCTCCTGCAGGTCTTGGCCAGGTCACACGCCTGGTGTACAGGACACAGGCCTCTCGCTACTCATCTTGCCAAATTTCCAGCGCTACCAGGCTGCAGGCAAAAGTACACTAGGCACTAACTCAAAACCCCTATATTATTGTGAGAAACGAGGTTTGTACATGCTTTCCAAGGTGATAAGTTTTCAATCAGCCAGAATTAGTATTCATTTGTATATAAGCAACCTATATGCAAGTATGTAATTTTGACAGTTTGAACCAAATGCCTCCTTCAAGCTTCCTTACTCATTCTGGAGGCAGCAACTCTCATTTGATGCTATAAGGATGCTGCGTGCCTTCGCTAAGTATTCTAAATTACCATGTCTGGTCAAGACCCTGCCATTTACATGGTTGCAAAACCTGTAAAGAGTGGCTAAAGTAGGGATTTGAATTAGAACATGGATCAAAGCCTAACCTCTCAATTTTTAATGAAATCTGTTTTTACTGATGTAAAATAATTCAGGAATTGTTCTTTTCTAGCAAAAGAGCTAAACTTATAAGACAAACAGACTGCAGTCTGCTTCCAGTGTTATTTCAGTAAAAAACAAGTACAATGCAGAATGCACACGCAGTCTCTGAAGGAGGGACTAGAACTGAGGCATGCAGAACTCCCGCATTCTCAGGCATATTTCCCTATTAACCCACTAATTTGAATGACGAAGTATGGAAGTACACAGTTCTAGAGGTAAAAATGGTTGCACAAGTCTATTTTTGTGATTAAGACAGTCTAAACAGTTCTAAAGGGCAATTCAGCGTTGCTATAGATTTGGGAGAAAGTGAAAAGAGATAACCCGTGGGTGACACCAAGTACATGAGTGTGTTTAAGACAAGTTCTTTAGAGGGAACTGTGGGTTAGGTGTGTCTGTCCACACAGGTTTCACAATGCCACATCCTCTTCTCAGATTAGACACTCGTCAAGGGGAAGCCATCAGCTGCATACTAGCCTCAGAAATGGTAAACCTAGAATTTCAGACTACAGCAAGTAGGGATGTAATTCTGGTTTTACTAACCAGCTCCCTATAAGATTAGAATGAAATGAGGGCCAGTCCCCACCTCGACCACTGATGCTGTTCGCTGTTCACTGTTCAGCAGAAAATGTCACATTGAAGGGACAACACAGAATAAACATGGAGAATAAGGGAATTTCACAGTCCTTGGTTCTGGACTGGGATACTTCAAGTACAGGTTATGTTTTGTATCTGATTATTCTTGAAATAACACCGAAAAAGACTGGAAGCCAATACAGCCTCTCTTTTAGAGGAGTTGCTGTCTCAGTAGAAAACTGAGTCAGACTCCTACTTTATTAGTATTTCAAATCTGGCTCAACAAATCTTTCATCTCCTTTTGTAGAAGCTGTGTAAAATAAAGGTACCACAACTGGACATTAGGTTTCTCCAGGCTGAGGAGAACATTTGGATAGCTCTCTTACACCTGGGCACCTCAGCCTCCCCCTACAATGCATTTAAGCATCAAAGCATGCAGTCCTATGCACTGCTCCTTAGGTTTAATTTCACAATATCTGAGCACTTCAATGTTCACTGTGTTTAGTTTTTGTCTTACCAAATCTAAAAAGTTTCAAAACGACAAGTCATTCCTGTCAGATGCCACTGCAACATCTGACCTGCTTGTGCTCTGTCTGTTCTAATATAGGTTGTAGTTACATAAATGTTATGTTTTTGTTTGTTAGGTTGGTATCTAACCTAATCCAAGTCAGACTACAGCCCAACAAATCCTTTTCACTTTTTCTAGGAACCTCTGAGGATAAAGCAATTTCTGCTTTTCTAGCCCGATTTCAAAAATCCTGATACCGTAATTTAAATTAGACAGTAAAGACAGAAACCCCAGACAAATAACACATAGAATCAAATCTAGGACATTACTGAAGCAGAAAACAACTTTGTTAATTGATTCACAAGTGTCCTGTACTGGCATACATAGCAGTTACAAAAATGCATACTAAGCATATGAAACTCAATAGAAGTGAGTGTAAAGTTAGGGAGTGTATTTGACTCCATAAAATATGCTTAACCTCATCCTAGAAAATAATTTAATCAGATTTGAAAAGCATGCCACAATTTTTTGACGCTTCTGGAAGCACCAAATTTCATCTGCATGTGGCCTAAACTGTCAGAGAATCAGGTAAATAGCAACCTTTGTTGCCTGCAGTTACTCATCTTCTCTGAAAGATTGTATCACGTAGTCACAGTCCAACTCTCATTTATGCTAGGAGCATTCTGCAAAATGGAACATTACAAAAATGTATCTGCTAAAACAAAATCTGTATTTTTCTTATTTTCCCAAAGTATAATATTTATGCTTAGATGTCAAAATGGTCCATTCTGCAATAACAAACATACCATATCAGCATTTGTTAGAATATCAAAGATAAGAACACGGAAGTTTTCAAATAGGGCCTTGAGGACAAAGGCGTATCATGCTGGGACTGTTCCATGTTTATGGCAGAACTTGAGTTTCAACTGCAATTACACAGTTCCCTGTATAGACTACCTTATCAAATAAACATGAAATGACCTCCAGATCTTAAGTTCATACTTACTTGGTCAATAGTGGCTTATTATACACAGAACATTCTGTTCCTTTCAGGGAATTTTATGAAAATTAATTTGGACGCTGAGGGGTATGCATGCATGTGCATGCATATACAGACACTGGTGCAGCATAAGGATGCTCACTAGGTAGAACACTGACCGAATAAAGTTAATTTTTGGTCGACACAGATGTCTCCCTGTCTTCATGTCGTCATCTCATTGACATTTTGTTCTTTCGTCCTGTGTTCTGAAACTGAATGTGGAAAACACTGACAATATAATTGATGACTCCATAGCATTTGCTAGCTAATCCTATCCTCCACAGAGGCATAAATTATACAAATGATAAACAATTTGGTAATAATAAAAATGATTATTCATCATCAGATATTTGAATATTAGGCAAACAGTCTTGTCTTAATCCTTTTTTTCCTTTTTGCAGTATAACTGTAACTATTCTTTCCTCAACAGTCATTAAATACTTATCATGTTGTTAATGTACTGTATCCCTGTAAAGAGGTTGCTGATACTTCCTCAGAAACAATAGAACCAGATTCCAATTCACAATAGACCTTTTTACATTGCCAGACTGGTTCATAATAACATAAAATGTCCCTCTGGTAGGGTACTTAGAGTTGTTAACGTTCAATTTGGTCATACACTATTTCTGAAGACAAAGCAATCATAATACAACTGAGGTTTCAAATCAAAGCATTGATTCAGATCATCAAAAAATGTCTGCTTTGTGATCAGTATCTTGCCACCTCACGACCAGCTGTATCCCTTATATTTATAGCAAGACCCACATACTTCAGAAAGCCATAGGGGAAGCCTTGGGGGGGTGGGGAGCTCGCATTAATAATCATTGAAGTGACTATATAATGAACGGGTTCCATCTGTTTAAAGACATAATCGATCGCTTGTCACATTCTCCCATTACATTCATTTGGCACCGGATCAGTTTTCAGTTCAGAAGACATCATGGCTTTTAGTTCTAGGTTATGAGTTTTAGTGGTAACCTTTAGGCATGAAGATACGCAAGATACAAGGATCCTTTTAATGGATCTGAACAAAATGATTCTGCTCAGACACCTGGAAGAAGCAGACCTTCAGGCCAGCTGATGACCAGCCACATAATGCCAGTTCCAAGCAGGAATGCCATCTGAAGTACGGTGATATTTTTTAGATAAATGAGCCAAATATATGATCAGAATTTATCAGGAGCCAGAATAAGGCTAATGGCAACAGCTGATCCTTCTGGCTGCAATTTTATTCTTGTAGTAAGAGTTACTGATTTTCTATTTCACTTGCTCCTGCTTAGGCAGTACATTCCAGGATTAAGGATTAGCTGAAAAAGGGTGAAATTGGTTCCATTCTTTACTACCTGTTTTTGTGGTTGTTTTTCTTAAGTAAAGTAAGTGTATGAAAGCCGTTTGTACATACCTTTTCCCGAGCCATCTAAATCCATGCAGGACATGCCTGAAATTTTCTTTTGAATGAAAACCAAGAAGGAGTGAAGGAGTATGTTGATCTTCTTAGGAGGAAGTTCTGCTTTTTCTTTCTTGTTAAACCTTGCTTCTTAAGGAACATCTGGTCTCTCTCTCCTTCCCTCCCCCACTGGCACCACATCACAAGCATGTGCCTGATTCATTTGCTCCCATAATATCATGTAGAAAACCTGTGGATAGTTACTCACTCTGTCCTTTTGGGGTAATTGCTACAATTTATCCTGAAAAATCAAATACATTGCTTCTAGCTAGCTGAATCATTTGAAGGCTGTCCATTACTGTATTATCTCTGAATTAAGAAACTGTATCCTATACAGACTAGCTTTTTCTCCTAAGATTTAGCGGCTTTACTCTCACATTTTAGTATGCTGTCTCTGATTACTGTCAGTTTTCCCCAGCAATGATTTGCAGTATGTCATCTCTCTTGCACTCAGCAGCATTTAGCTGCAATGCTGCACGCACCATTGAGAAGCGATGCACATACACAGCTTTACAGATTCTATTTGCCTCTGATTAATTTCCTTCTGTTTGTTTAGGGGGGCTCTTCTGTAGGCTTCATACAGAATGCCTAATGGTATATCTCACTGTCTTCCCTGTATCTCATCTGAGGACGAAATATTGTGTACATACATTGTGCACAAAATTCCAAATAAGCACAACTGTTTTGATCTGTCAAGGTCTTTTACTTCCGTGCCTCAGAGTCAGGACTCAGAATTGGTAAGTGATTTGGCTGACAGTGGTTAAGCGTGAAGCACCAGTGATCTGTTTCTCATCAAGGAAACAGGTTGCTGTGTTTTGCAGAAGTGAAAAGCTTATTTCTCCCAACTATAGGTCCTAATGTTAATGAATTATGCTAGTTCTATGTTGAAAATATATAAAGCATACTGGTTTAGCCATGAACCTTAGCAAGGTCAGCAAACCTCAGTGAATGGAAAGGTGATGGCTGAGCACAGAAGGGACAAAAAACTATTGTCTAGCCTTGATCTGTTTTCTTCTTAAATATGAAAGGAAAGAACCATATATTTGAACAATGATGGAACTTGCCTCTCTTGCCCTGGTGCAGAAGTAAGGTAGTGATGTTGAGCGCTGAGATGCTGATGCTGTGGCAGGAAACCAGGCCACATAAGTCTCTCTCTGTATAAAAGGCAATTGCTTAATTGTTATTAGTAACCCACCATAATATGGGTTGATTATAAAGACTCAGTTCTTAAATATAGGGTATTAAATATGCTGTTGAGGTCTTTCTTATCTGTCTTTTCAAGCACCAAAATTACAGCTGTTCATTTTGAAGTTCAGTAGTGCTGACAGATTTTTTATTGCTGTAATTAAATATAATCTTTATTAGGAGCCTGAAAGCAATTTTGAAAAAAAAAAAAACTTTAAAAAATACTTTAATATTTTAGACTTGTTTTAGATCCCCAGTAATTTTCTTTTTTTTGTTGCACAGAAAGCTTTGATGGACTTTGTGGTAGTAAAGGGCCTCTGGTGTTACTCAAGACTTCATGAAGAAATTAAATTGTAATAATAGAATTAGAAGGCATCCGGATAAGTAAAATAGCAAAGTGCCAGCAAAATTAACTTTTAAGTCTTGGTTCGTAAATCCATAGTTTTTATTTGGAGGAGTCAATAAGCATGTGGGTAAGAATAATCAGTTGATAGCAGTATGCTTATACTTTCAGAAAGCTTTTTACAAAGTCCCTCACCAAGGAAATGAAGCTGTTGTAGGATGAGAGGGCTCGTCATTTAATACCATTTAAAGTACAGTAAGCAAGAGGTCAGATTTCACAACAGAGGAAGAAACGTTACGAGTGCAGGCCAACAGTGATCCATGCTTTGCAACTTACTGGATTATTAGCTAAGGGGAGAGAAGAACAACGTGATGGAGTTTGCTGATGATACAAAATTATGTGGGAAAGTCAAATCTACAAAAAAAAGTTCAAAATTATTTCATAATACAGATCACGAACAAAATGGCAGGTGAAATTCACTGTTGGTAAATGCAGAGTAAAGACAAGTTTTCCTCTGAGTGTATCACTATGTTTATACACACACACAGTGATGAGCTTTAAATGAGCTGTTACCATCCAGTAGAGATGGATGAAAATGTCATTCAACAGACATCTGAAAGGCAAAATAAATATGAATTATTAGAAAAATATAGTTACCCTACTCTTTAAATTCTTCTCATGAATATAGATTGTACTGCCAGTCACCCTGTCTCAAAAAAAACGATCCAATGTACCTAGAAAATGTACTGAGAAGAGCAACAACGGTGTGAAGCTGCTTCTCTCTTGGAAAGCAGAGAAAAAAATACAATGTAGGCAAGTAGAACATAGATTGGAGAAAAAATATTCACTGTTTGTCATAATAACAGAAGTAGGGGCACCTAATGAAATTACCAGGAAGATTTAAAGAAACGTTTTGTTACACAGCATAACTGAATCACAGAATTCATTACCACAAGATGCTGTGTATGCCAAAACTGAATGGTTCAGAAAGTAATTAGAAAAATTCATAGAAAGTTCATCGAGACCCATTAGGCACAAGAATGCAGATACAAACTCTGGTTTCTGGGAGTCCCTATGCCACAGACTGCCTGAAGCTCAGAGGAAATACCAGCAAAGCGCCTTTCCGTACTTGTCCTCTTCTGTATTCTTTCCTTAATTACCATCTGCTGCTGGCCACCGTGGGAAACAGGACACAAAGCTGGACGTGAGCAGAAGCATTACTTTTACCTTGTCCCACCCGGCCATGCTGACTTTAGGACTTGCCGTGACACTGCCTTGGTCCCTTCGCTCCGGAACCAGGAGAAGCCCCCCACAAGGTCCTTCCTTTGGTCATTTGCAGTGGAAAGGGGGTGACCTCTACAGGCTGAGGAAGCTCCGAAGGACAGGTTGAGGGGCTCAGAGAGATGCAAGACACCTCAACTGCTACAGATCTTCAAGCACTCCTTTACCTTCATTTTTCTCCCCGTTTTAATCTCCTGAAGTGAACAGAAATTGGTGTGGCTTCTTCATCTCAGCTGTGTTACCCAGAAATTTGGAAATCTCACCAACTGCTAGTGTTGGTAATTTGTTTGAAGAGAAATCATAAAGTGTACGGGGTAGCAAAGTCAGGAACTCGTATGGAAAAGAATCCAAATGCACTGTCAGGAAATTCTCAAATGTCTAAGCGTTCAGGGCTCTGAAGTTGTGCTCCACAAAGGAAAGTAAATGCAGAAACAAGGAAGAACTGAAGGACAACCACCACATTTTGCCAAACACCCCGGGTATATTGTAGTGGCTGTAGACTGGCCTGAGAAGCCCCCTGTGACTCTGAGAGGGCAGAGACCATACCCTACCGCAGCTTTAGACGCAGCATAACAAACGTCCCTCTGTGCTGGTGCAGCTGCACTGCCAGGCTTGCCGGCAGCCAGGGAGAGGAGCCTGCCCACGCCCGGACCCCGCAGACGCTGCTGCACACTCTGCAATACAAATGGTTCGCAGCGCTGCTCCTCCACGCACGGACACAAGATAGGTGATTCTTTAGTTTGCAAAAATTAAAATTAATCTTCAGAATTCAGGGCTTTAGGAAGAGAGATCTTATTTTAAATTTTTTGTAATCCAAAACAGCATTTTACTAGCATGCAAAGTTATTGTCAGGAAGGGAAGAACTGTTACAATTGTGAAATTAAGTGGCTTACAGAAGACAGTGTTACTGAGAAAAGCCTGTAACCCAGTATGGATGTTTTATTTAAAAAAAAAAATGAACCTGGAAACAGTCTGTCATCAAGTGAAATGGTCTAACTTCCCCTGTATGACTTACCAAGCAAAACACAATACTTCACCAAAAGATGACAGCAGCAATACCCAAGATTTGCTTGCCAGAGTCTTACAGCTGTGTCAGAGGCAGTCCTCTAATAAGCCATAAAGTTCCTACTTGCAAAATGTACAAAATCCGAGCTAAAATAATTTTAAAACACAGTCAGAAGGAAAAGGTATTCTTACTGTTGATGCACAGCACAAAGCACCAGGAGCTGTTACTTCGTTTTCCTTGACCAAACATAGGAGACTACAAGCATGACCACAATTTTTTCCAAAAAAATTACGCTCCGTGCCCAAATGGAGAGAAATCTGAGGACTCTGCCAAACAGCCGTGATCGCTTGTGACTTAAGCTACCAAAACCCGTGTGCTCTGATTGTTCAGCACTTGGAGAAGTTACCTTGGAACTGTGGTTTACTTTCCTTCCATCAGTTTGGTTCAGCTACCAGCTATATCAACTGGTGGAAGGCTGCGTTTTACCTGACCTCTCCTACTGTCACATTTTCTGTCTTGACACGCTTGTTCCTGATATGGGACAGTATGGGATAATGTGGAGAGTGCTGGCAGTTTTTTTAGAGCATCTTTCTGATAGCTCAGCAGTGTAGTGAAACTGGAGCAGCAGCGCAGAACTAGCCCTTGCAGATCCTACAGGAGACCACAGGAATCAGATACTGATTGTCAGAATTAATAAAGTATTTTGATAAATACCATCATTATTCTGACTTCTGCTTTCAACACTTCTAGGAAAAGTGAAGGGAGGTAGAGAATTTGGATTTGTTTGCCATTGAGATTGCACTCAGCTCTTTAAAATACACAGAGACAAAACAAACCAGTGGCCCAAACAATTCATAATCTAAACAGATTCCTGCAAACTGAAGTCATCCTGGTGCCAAAATCCTTTCTGATGAAATGGTTTGGCTTCAAAGATGAATACAGACATTGTAGTACATGCATAATGTCCACTCACCTACAAATATTTTAAACTCTCAGTATCCTCCATGCTTCCCATGTCCCCTGGATTAAGAATATTCTACATGATTATTTTGTTTTGTATATACTTCCTTATTTTACTGTTTGACTTTGTATTTTTTAAGGGAATTGTATTCTCTCTCTTTTTATGAAATTCAACTGTCAGAAGCCTTAACAAATATATCTATAATTTTATTTAATATATGTGCACCATTTGTTTTCATATCATGTACATTTTCAATTTATATGTAATGAACAGCTCTTAAATTAAGGTATGCTCCTCTGAAAAATTCTTTAAGCCTCAGCACCATAAAGTTTCCAGGCTTCTTACTATGTAATTTGTATTCAGCATTCTCTGCACAAGGACATCAAACTCAACACTACTTCTGGCATTAAATATTTTCTTTCAAGCTATTATTATTTTAGTATCAGATCTATTTTGTTTTACAAGTCGCACAAAACCAGTATTCTTTCAAATGAGATGCATAGTAAGTTTTACACTGAATACTATTGGCCCTTCCTTAATTTCTGTGAAGACTAGCGTTTTGCCTTTATATTTTGAAGCCTGCAGGTAGAAAACAAGATAACAAAAAGCTTTATTTTATAAAGTATGTTTTATATGCTTTTTATGCATGCAGTGTTTATTTATGTGATCAAAAATGCTGAGGTCAATTAGAACTTGTAGACAGCACGTTGCAATTCACTATTTCTCAACAGACTTAACATTTAATATTACTTTTAATAAGTGTGATGACATTAGGGAGTATAAGCTACGGCATTCACTTTCCAAGGTTATTCAGACTGGATGACAGAAGGACTTGCTGGTACCATAAACATTCCCCACCCCTCCTACATGGACTGCACGTAAGCCTGCAAAACAAGCTTGCAAGCGCTGCAGGGCCCTGGATGCGTGGTTTGGCAGATGCATAGAAAAGATTCTTCCTGAATGAAACAGCAGAGGGGAGTCAGCCTCTCACGGTGAAATAAACAGCGATCTCAGGAGCAATGTAATGATCTGCGTTCTCCATAAGTAAGTGCTACCCATGACACCGTATAACCAAAATACTCTGGACGTGGAAGCTGCCTTTCCATTTTGGAAACTGGTCTGACTCAGGACACTGGTGGCTCAGTCAACAAACCAGCACCACCGGGTTGTTAGCCCAGACGATACCCTGTGCTGGGATACCTAATTTATTACACACTTGATGTCCACAGCAGTGTTTTGACTGTTTAAGCGCTTCTCCATTTGTTTGGATAGCAAGATATTTCTCTGAGTATCAGCATTATTACCCTAAAGAATTAGGAACAGAAATTGTGCATGGCTTGCACAGTCACAAAAGTCTTTTGAAAGAGGTAATTAGACCTTAGAGGGCAGATTGCCACGGCATATTGCAGATAGGAAAATCTTGCTCAATTTTGTGGTCTGCCACGCCTCTTGCATTTTAAGAAGGAGTTTTGCATCATTTGAGGGTAAAAATCTTGTAAATATTAAAAAGCAGAGCAGCTATGGTTTGTTTTCACAGAATCACAGAATCACAGAATGTTCGGGGTTGGAAGGGACCTCCTTTCCTCCCCCAAAATTCATCTTCCCTTTTCTTAACAAAAACGTTCATACAAGCAGATGTCAGTACATTCTCTATTACTACCCTCTAAATGAACTGCTCTTCTAACACTTTTTTAGACTTAGTGTCAAACAGCATCTTGCAGAAGTTCTGAAGCAATGCAAGTGTAACCATGCTGGCCAGTCCGCCCTGTTGTGAGTCAAAAGGAGCTCCATAAAAAAAATATTTTATTGCCATCTACATAAACAATGCAGAGAGTTGGATTTCTTCAATGTCAGGATCTTCAGACTGATTTCCAGTGTTTGAAAGTGCTTTATTTGTAAGATATTTGCCTTTTGTTTTCCAAAACTCATGCTTCAAGAAGAAAATCCAAATCACAGAATCACAGAATGTTAGGAGTTGGAAGGGACCTCTGTGGGTCATCTAGTCCAACCCCCCTGCCGAAGCAGGGTCACCTACAGCAGGCTGCACAGGACCTTGTCCAGGGGGGTTTTGAATATCTTTAGAGAGGGAGAATCCACAACCTCCCTGGGCAGCCTGTTCCAGGGCTCCGTCACCCTCAGAGGGAAGAAGTTCTTCCTCATGCTCAGACGGAACTTCCTGTGCTTCAGTTTGTGCCCATTGCCCCTTGTCCTGTCGCTGGGCACCACTGAAAAGAGTCTGGCCCCATCCTCCTGACACCCACCCTTCAGATATTTATAGGCATTTATAAGGTCCCCTCTCAGCCTTCTCTT
>Ga0065711_1042493_pt1 | contig 15345 bp, 13 predicted proteins | sample Hoacrofraction12_FD_59098 | JGI IMG/M metagenome (GOLD analysis project Ga0065711, IMG submission 59098) | Hoatzin crop microbial communities from Cojedes, Venezuela - Epithelial fraction 12 v2 (version 2) | ecosystem: Host-associated > Birds > Digestive system > Esophagus > Crop | place... | reverse complement strand
GGGGGGTGCAGCGTGGTGCTTCCCCCCGGGGCCCGCGGGCGGTGATGTCCCGTGTGTCCCCCCCGTCGCCGGTCGCTGAGCCCCGTGTCACCTTGCAGGGCCTGGAGCGATGGCCGAGCACATGCTGATGCCGATGAGCCACGGCGGGAGCGGGCTGCCCAGCTACCGCGTCGGGGTCAGCGGGCTGCCGGGACCCCCGCCGCACGGGCAGCACGTGCTGCGGGCGCTGCCCGCCGCCGGCCCGATGATGCCCTACGGAGGGGCCGGCATGGAGGGGGCCATGCGGCCGAGAGCCGGCCTCGGCGGACAGATGGGCCACCACCAGCTGCAGAGCGCGATGATGTTCGGCGGCGCCGGGCAGCAGCAGCAGTACGGGGGGCCGGTGGGCGCCCAGCAGCTCATGGCTAGCATGCACCTCCAGAAACTCAACACCCAGTACCAGGGCCACCCGCTGGGCATGAGCAGCGGGCCCGTGGGAGCTGCCGGCCAGCAGTACAGAGTGGGGCCGAGCCAGCACCCAGGCATGCAGCACATGCCCTCGCCGGCGCTGACCTTGAACGTTATGGACACTGATCTCATAGACGAGGAGGTCTTGACGTCCCTTGTCCTGGAACTGGGGTTGGACCGGATTCAGGAGCTGCCGGAGCTATTCTTGGGACAGAACGAGTTCGACTTCATTTCAGACTTCGTTAGCAAACAGCAACCCAGTGCCATCAGCTGCTGAGGGGCTTTGAGCTCCTCCTCGTGTCTCGGCGGTTTTCAGTTTGTTTTTAACTTCCTTCTCCACCTGCCAGCCTCCTCCCCTCCCTGCCTTGCCCTGCCCTGGATTCCTGACCTCCCCAAAGAGACAATCATCGGACACCGGCTTGCAATGGATTGCTCCTCTCTTCTGCGTGGTTTTTCATTCGGGAGTTCCTGGGGAGGGGGCGTGCACCCCGAACGGAGAGCAGAGCGAGAGCTCCGGCTGTAGAGCTGCCTCTAAATGGCATTAACAGGATTTCTGGCTTAAGTAGAAATAATGGACTCACGACTTTCCACAACTAGGCTTGGAGCGCAGGAAGCGCTGGGCAGCCGGCAGCCCTGCCGGTCGCTGGATTTGCTCAAGGATTCTGTGGTGCCAGCGAAGCTGAAGGATCCCCTGAGAGAGGATCGTCTCCCTGGTGCATGGTTTGAACCAGTTTCCTTTTGCAGACATGGGTGGGGTTAGACATTTGTTGGGACTTTTTACTGTGACAGTAAATAGGTCTTCAGTCTGCTCTGCTCGGCGAGGGGGCCCTTCCCTTCCAGCAGGCTTTTTTCTAACCGGCTGAGCAAAATAAAGTATGCCTTGGGAAGGTTGTGCGTATGTGCCTAAATGTTCTGTACAGCTAATCACCTGTAAAATTTACAAAGTGTTTGAGGCTGATTCAGGCATAAGGCTTAAAGCTGCAGTCAAACTCCACTTTTTTTCCACCTCTGAAACCAAATAAAGACCATGTAGCTGTATATTTGAGATCTAATCTTATTTATTTTTCCTATGATTATTTATTTGCAAGGGCTTCTTTTGTTATTTGGCTTTGGGACTGCTGGGAAGGATGCATGGAGAGTACTGCAGCTTTAAGATGCTGGCTTCGGAAAAAAAGCCAGCCTGGGATAGTTTTCAAGCAGCTCTGCAGATAAGCCACCTCAACCCGAGATCCTTCTTCTGAACGCGGAGGACTGTACATCCAACACCTTTCTGAAGGTGATAAAGATGACTCAATTTCCAATTCCCTTACTCAGAGAAGGTTAAATGTAAGCGCTGGTGGGGTTTTGTTTCCTCTGCTGTCTCTTGTTTCCAGGCTCTGTGGAAAGCTCCTGTTCGCTGCTGGCTGCTGCTGCCCTCTGCTGCTGCCGGCTCCTGGCAGCTGTCGCTCACCCAAGCGAGAATGTACGGATGAATTTGCAAATAAAAGCTGAAATATCTCCCGTGTGCATTTGTTCAGTGCTCGTCTGTGCAGTGTCGAGCACTGGGGATGAGTGCCTTCCTCGCTCCCACCGGTGGGCTGTAGATCCGGTCACTCGTGTCCCCCACCCGACGTGTCAGTTGTAAGGACTGTGTTTCTGCTTTGATGCTTGGACTAACGCAGCCCTCGGAGTGTGTCTGGGAGGATGAGATGCTCCTTCCCTCCACTGAGGGCAAAATCCTGGCGTGGATGGTGCTGACGTGTTGCAGAGTGGCTGCTGCTGCTTGCAGCCCTGCCGTGGGCTGACCCCAGCGGCTCAGACGAGGGGGTGGTGACTCCCCACACCTCCTGCAGACCAAGGGCAGCTCTGACGGCTGGGTTGCAGCTCTGCTAGGAGCTCCCCGTTGCAGCTTTCTGTACCACAAAGGCTCTAAAAATCAAGACAGCCTTTGATGTCCTGCTCTGCCAGAGCTTAAGTTTTGTTTGCTTGTTTTTAAGGGTTCCCAGCCAGTCCTTTTGCAGAGCTCGGGAATATTCCCACGTGTCCCTTTCCTGCCCTGTAGCAATGGGGCTGTGGATGCTGGCTGTGGAGTGGCTGGATGACTGTGGCCACGCTTTGGATTGCCTGTCAAGTGTCCCCTGGCCTTGTTCCTTGCACAACTCGAGGGCAATCGTTGAAGTCCTGTCCTGTCCTTTCGGTGGTTATGCCTGTGCAAGCTGGAGAGCTGGTCAAAAAGTGAATGACGGGGCTTGTGTTGCGGATGGGAGAGCCCTGCTTGGGCTGTCAGCTCTGTGGTGATGGGCTGTTTGAGTCCTGGAAGAGCTTTGCTTGCTCTGTGCATCTGCAGAACAGCAGATGGCTTGATTGTAGGTAAGCAGCAAGGACTTGGCAACTGGAGTTATCTCTTAGACTAAAAGTAGCTGAACCCCAAAATAAACAGGCATGCTCTAGGCTGTCAGTTGTGGTTGTGGGGGGAGCAGGCTGTGTGACACACCGTTGTGGCCTGCAGCGCGGAGCTATGGCCAGCCCACAGATGCTCCATTGTCAGCTTGAGCAATTTGAGGTTTCCCAGGAACAGGAACGTGTTTCTCTGTAAGGAGCACTTGGCACTGGGTGCAAACTGGGCGGAGGAACGTGTCTGTAGATCCTCTTGGAGGGCTGTGCAGTGCACTGGGAAAGGGGCTGTTGATTGAAGTTGGAGCGGGGGAGCGGGTATTACCAGAGATGCGAAGTGACTGGGGGGTCTCAGTCAGGATTTTCTTGGCAGTCTGTCCTAGCAGGCTCAATTGAGATTATTTCAGTGTCAGCTTTCATACAAATGCAAGCTTCAGAGCAGGAATGAGCTCCTTGGGTGTGTTACCTCTTCATCTCCCCAGAAGACACTGGTAATTGTGGTCAGCCTCTATGATTTTCTAAATAACCCAGGCCAAAAACACGATTTCTGCTACGAGCCTATTGCTTCTGGCGTGGTTAGGCTGGATGAGTCCAGTCATCGCCTCCTTCCTAATGCTGCCTTGGGTTAGGTGCGGTTCGGACCACTGCTCTTCGCGATGCTTGTGTTGTGTGCCCTGCATTAGGCACACAGAGCCTGCTACAGCAGCGTGGGCGGCTCTGGCTCTCCCTGTCCTCACTGCTTTACAGGGCAGCCTGCCTGTCCCGGTCCCCCGGCAGGGCTGGCACCACGGGGGTCTGCAGACGGGTTTCTTGAAGTCAGCCAAGATCACCAAAAATACACCAGGGCTGAACTCTGCTTTTCCCATCTAGTTGTCCTGTGCAGCCTGCTCTGGGTGACCCTGCTTTGGCAGGGGGGTTGGACTGGCTGACCCACAGAGGTCCCTTCCAACCCCGACCATCTGTGATTCTGTCACCGCCCTCCCCGCCCAGCAGCAGGCCGGAGGGCAGTGGGGTGATGCTCCAGAGCACTGGTATCTGCGGGGGGCTGACAGGCACCGCAGACGGATGCTGGATGACGGTGCCAACCAGTTTGGGGGCTGTGAGGACACAAGTGAACTCACGTGGAGAGTTTGTGTTCACAGACTGCTGGGAAGCACCTCTCCTCTGACATACTGGGAGTCTGTTTTCCATGTTGGGGAAGAAGGAGAGTTCTCCCACCCCGCTGCCTGGTCCAGATGGGATGGCTGGGACACAACCACCCCCTCCCCTCACCTAGGCTGGATCCTCTCTTCCACTCCTAACAGATTTTATAGCTATTCTTGTGCAGACCAGGTCCTGAGAGAGCCTCTGGGAGCATGCAAGTGTGAAGGCTGCAGAAAGGCAAGGCGTTTCTCTCCTTCCCTGCCTTTGACCACATGTTCCCTCATGGTGATGAAGTTTGCTGATAGTGCTTGGTGATTCAGAGTAGCAAAGATGAAAGTCCAGTGCAGAGAGCTGGTAAAGGTTCTGCTAATAGTGAGTGACTGGGCAATAAGATGATCAATGAGTGGTAAATATGAAATTATATGTGTAGGATTGATCTTTCTTGACTTCATACACAGGGCTAGGTTCTAAACTAGCGACAGCCAGTCAGGAAAGATCTTAGCATTATAATGAATGTTCCTATGAAAAATCTCAGCTCGCTGTTCAGGAGGAGCCAGACAAGCAAAGGGAAGGTAAGAAATCGTTAGGAGAGGAATAGAAAGCAGAATCAAAAACAGTGAATGCCTTACAGCATCAGTACACAACTCAGCTGCATCCTGTGCACTGCCTGCGCTAGCGAATTGTCCAAAGCTCTGGTCAGTTCATCAGAAAAACTATAGCGTCAAGCTAGAGAAACTGTAGAGAAAGAGGAAACAACTGAGGCAGAGTAACGTTTCTCAAAAGAAGCCACAAAATAGACTGGGGCTTCTCAGTCAGGAGGGAGAAGGCTGGGTAACAGAGGTTCATAAAATAAGCCAAAGGGGAAGGTGACTATGGAATTATTTTCCCCAGGTGTAATGGAAGATACTTGTTGATGTCTGCAAATTTAGGTGGCAGGGGCCAGGTTCAAACCTGAGCAAACAGAATTATCTCTGCATGCAACGTGTAGCTCAAACGGTAAATCTCGTTCTGACAGTGTGGGAAGTACACGAACACTTCTGTATGGCCAAAAAACCCGTTGACTCTTATGAACTGTTAAGACTGGACCAGAGAACACGGCAGAGGCCATCGCTCTCCACCACTGTCTCTGCCTGGTTCACTTCCAACTTGGACACTGTGTGCTGTCCTTGTCCTACCATCTGCCTGGCTGAGAGACGATGGGGTGAAAATTAAAAAGGTTCAGAGAAGGGCCACCAGGATGATCAAAGTTGCGGGTCAGCCTTTGTTTGAGGCCCCACTAACCACAGCTCTTCAGAAAGTATCTGAGAAGGGATGCAGTTGTTCACTCTTCTTCTGTTGCAAGCAACAAGTCATCAAAGGAGACTGACAAGTTGCAGGTTCGGAGCGAATTAAAGGATGTAGAAGCAAATCTTCTACAGTGAGTGGTTGAGCTGTTGGGACTCCCCTCCACAAGATGTTGTGGATATGTGACGTTGTTGAGGGTTTGAGGGATGGCCAGACAAGTTCCTGGAAGAGAAATCCATGAAGGGTCTGTGAGCACATAAAAATTATTTCTGGCTTAGGAGGTTGCAAGAGGAACAGAGAGTTAAGGGCTGGAAAATCGGCCAAGCATGCAGTACCATGCATGCTTGCCTTGTGCCTCTGTTCTGCTGAAGGCATCTACTGAGGACAACGTTGGAGACAAGATATGAAACTATCTGTCAGGTCTTTTGGCCTGCCTAGGACACCTCTTATGCTGCAGGATATGATAGGTGCTGAGACATGTGGCTTTAAAGAGCTGATAGACAAAAGACCTGGAGAAAAAAATCCACCCTATAATAAAAAGATGCTGTTTCTGAGCCAGGAGGTCTTTGACCCACAGCTCACTCGGTGCGGGAGAGTGAACTGGGAAGGACCACGGCCAGTGTGCCAGCATCCCCTCTGCCCTAGGCACTGCTGTCAGCCACGGGTCCCGGCAGTGCTGTCTGCCCCGGGAACCTGTGGTCTGACCAAGCCTGGGGGTTACCCAGCTGCGTGTGTACCCGCTCTCACTGGCCATAACTGGGAATTTGAGCATGGGCCAGACTAACACTGCCAAAAAGAGACAAAGTCCCATTTGCAGCCAGAGGGATTGAGAACAAGTGAGAATTGCCAGGGAAAGTCAAGCCAAAGGCCCATCTAGCCCTGTCTGCTCTCTGGAACTGGGTACTCGGGGAGGAAATTTGAGAAATCAAGTGATTGTATATGGTCCTCATGATGTTCCTTCACAGCTTTTAGAAAGTAGTGGCCAAAGGAGTTCTCTGCCACAGGTTATTTTTTTGACGTGTTGAATACCTAGCTGTGGGTGTACCCACCATATACCTGCAATCACTTTTTAATTCATAGATAACATTTTACTTCAGCGATATCTTGTGCCAGTGCAGTCCACAAGGGAGTTATGAAGATGTAATCAAGCTCTTCATAAGAAGCTTAAGCTCTGTAAGATCCTCTTCATTTTAAACCTGCCACCCACTCACTTTGTTGGCTGTCCCCTGATTCCCAACCATTTCTTGGTCACCTTCTCTACACCAGTAACGATTTTATGGTTCCTGTGGTGTTTCCTCCTGAGTCTCTCCCGATTCAAGAATCACTTTGTTTTGTCGATCGTTGTGATCACCTTCTTCTGTCCTGTCTCTGGTTTGATGGGCTGGGGGAGGGAACAGCACTGGTTTAAGCCGTAGATGTGTCGTGGGTTTCTCCAGTGCTATTTTTAGGTCTGGCTGTTCTATATTTCAAACATTCATCATAGAACCACAGAAAGATTTAGACTGGAAGGGACCTTTGGAGGTCACTCCGTCCAATCTCCTGCTCCAAGCAGGACTGCGTTCAAAGGCAGGGCAGGCTGCTCAGGGCCTTGTCCAGTCAAAATCTGAAAACCTCAGAGGACGGGATTTGTACAGACCCTTGTTTCAGTGCTGCACTGCTCTCATTTCTTTCCTACGTTCTCCCTTCCCAGTTATTTGTTGGCTGGCACAGGCTCTGACTGAATGTTTTCAGAGATCTGTATGCAGGGACTCCAGGTATCTCTCCCAAGGGATAATACCGTACTTGTAGCCACCTCTGCACGTACTGGCAGGGTTCTCTCTCCTACAAGCACTCTTGGCCTAGGAGATGGTGGATGGCCACCTCCACATCTAAAATACAAGTGCAACTGTTGCCCAGATACCCGTATTCCTAAAAAACACACCCCAGCACCATCCCTTGGTCCCCCCATGAGCTCAGACATTTCCCAGGGACATCCTCGATAGAGTCGTTCTCCCATCTGCTCATCTTCTCCAGGATACCAAGCCTCTTCAACTTGGGAGCTCACAGTTTCTGCATTGCTCTCCCCTCGAGCCTTTAGAAAAACCTGATTGAGTTTTCTTGGTCATAAAATAACAGGAGTGGGCTTTGCTCTGCTTCTCTGCAGCGCATTTCTGGGTCGCAGTTGATTCCTGCTGAAGACAGGCAGGATGAGAATACAGTTTGTTCTTGAGAAATCTTGACTTTGCTCGTGTGTCTTCTGGACTACCAGATGGGTGAGGAAGAAATGGGATTTTGCAGTTTACGTTGTCCTCAAACTCCAAAACACTTTTACTAAGAAATATTCAGGCAAATAGCTTTCATATTATTGGCTACAAGAGAACTGTCTCAGGTGTGGTTTTCTCCTCTAGCCACGTTGTAAATTCTCCTAGTCGAATAGTGATGTCGTGTAAAAATAAAACTATGGCTGTGCCTGATGTCACCCTGTGCAGTTCCCAAACCAAACCACAGCACTTGCCTCAAAAGACAAGCTGGGTGCTAAGGACATCCCTCACACAAATGGCACCCACAGTAGAGTTCAATGCAACACTCTGCACATCAGCTCCAGCCCTGTCTTACAGGTAAGTCCCTCCTCATGTCCTAGCTCTCCTCCTGGGGCATATGGCAACAGGCAGAGGCAGGCAGCAGCTGTGGGGCTGGTGCCTCCCAAGCAGAGCATTACCCCACCACCTCCAGCTCCATCACGCACTGTGTTTGGACAGCACTGAGACACTTGGTTATTGCCTGTTAGCACGGGCTCCCCAGCAATAGCATTGCTTGATTGCACTGTCAAGGCAAAAGACCAATTTGGATAAAAGAAGCCAACAGCAAACAGGTGATGAAGAGCCCCACAGCTGCCACAACGGAGCAGAATCACTTTGGCTTGGTGTGGGATTGCAGCCTGTCCCTGAGGGGACCAAGCAGGGCATCCCATGTACCAGGTGCTTTTGTTGCTCGCAAGCAGAAACTAGAGTTAAGCCTGGTTATGTGAATGCCAGAAACATTTGTGTTGTTCCCTCTTCTGCATCCTCAGGTCACAAGCACCTGCTGAGGACGACATTTCTGAGATGCATGGTGTTACCTGCCTGACAGAAGAAGAGTCAATGGCCTCTTCCTATATCTTTTTCTGTAACCAAACTTGCTGAGCAGCAGTTTTGTGTCACATTGAGGTTCCAGCACAGCTCATGCTGAGCTTTGCAAACCAGCAAGAGGAACCAAGGGAGCTGAAGCTGTCCCAGCAGAATGGCCTGCAGCACATTCCCGTCTCCAGCCATAGACATTGCTACTAACAAGTTATTTGCTGCAGTAACTCCTTTCCATCTTACTTTGTAATGTCACTCTCTTTCCAGCATACACTGGACCAGGTAAGGTGTATCGCTCTGTGAGCAGAGCTTGCTTTGTGACCCGTCATGTGCCTTCTCCAGCATGTGCTTAAAACTGAGCTTTACCATGACAGCTCCCTGTGACTGAGGAGAGGGAGCAGGGTTAGAGTCTAGGGAATGGGTAGCGTTGTTGCTGGGGTGTGCCCAGTCCCACTGCTGGTGCTCACCATCTCCTCTGCTCCCAGAGCCCCAGACTGTGTGCCTAGGGTCCAGACCAACAGTCAAAAACCAGACTTGTAGGCAAAAAGTCTGATGGTCTGCAGGTAAATCCTACTGAAAATTCAAAACAAGGCATGGGAGTGTGCAATAATTGCAATGCACACAGCTCCTCTGCACGAAGCTAATGCCACGTGATTGCAGATTCATTGGCATGTAGATGACAACAGGAAGAAATACAGCATTCCAAGAGCTACAGGATGCAGCAGACATCAGGTCAAGTCTTGCCTGGATTTCTTCAAAGGAGGAAGGTCTAAAAGAGAATTTGGTAAACATTAAAATAAGGTCTGTTGTTTGTAATTTCTCAGCGGGATTGTCAGAGGCTAAGAGGAGCCTCTAGTATTGTTCAGACATCAGCAGTGCTGCTTTTCAGATGTGATTTAAGGTGCCTTTGGGGTCTGTCACATCTGGGTGTATCATTCTTGCATAGAAAAAAAGGTTTGAGTGGGAACCTGGAGTAAATGTATTACAGATTATCTTCTTATGTGCTAGATTGGACCTCAAAAGCCTCATGGAAGATGTTTTAGTCCAGGCAAGACTATTGAAAACACCAAGTGGACATTACAGTCCTGGACCAAGAAAAGTATTTTCTTGTACTGTGCGGTCAAAGATCTGTTCATCAAGTATATAAACCTCTTTGAGAGGGCTTTATATACTGATCTCCAGTAACATTTGCCATGCAGAAGGAACTGACAGTCTTTACTAAACTTTTACAGCAAATCCATTGCAACACCAAATTTCCAAACATCAGCAATTTCAGTATTTTCCATCCTAAATTTCATAGAATCATAGAATCATAGGTTGGAAAAGACTTCTAAGATCATCAAGTCCAACCATCATTCCAACACCACCACGCCTACTAAACCACGTCCCAAAGAGCCACATCCACACGTTTTTTGAACCCCTCCAGGGATGGCGACTCCACCACTGCCCTGGGCAGCCTGTCCCAATGCCTGACCACTCTTACAGTAAAGACATTTTTCCTAATATCTGATGTCAGCCTCCCCTGATGCAACTTGAGGCCATTGCCTCTCATCCTGTTGCTGGTTACCTGGGAGAAGAGACCAACACTCACCTCACTACACCCTTCTGTCAGGTAGTTGCAGAGAGCAATAAGGTCCCCCCTCAGCCTCCTCTTCTCCAGACTGAGCAGCCCCAGCTCCCTCAGCCGCTCCTCATCAGACTTGTTCTCCAGCCCCCTCACCAGCCTCGCTGCCCTTCTCTGGACACACTCCAGCCCCTCAATGTCCTTCCTGTAGTGAGGGGCCCAGAACTGAACACAGTGCTCCAGGTGCGGCCTCACCAGTGCTGAGTACAGGGGCATGAATTATTTCCTAGTTCATTTCTTAATTACATCACTTTCCCAATAGGGCAGCAGAAATGAAACCATGAGGGCAACATACCAGCATGAACAAATGAGCAAAGCATCAATGAATGAGCAGATCCGGTTCTCTACTAAGGAAACTAGAAAATTTCTTGCAATAAAATCATGAAATATCGCTTTGTTTCTTTGGAGAGAAGGAAACTGACTGGTTTTGCACAGGTGCATTTGAGAATGTACAGATTCCTCCATTAGCATCTGAGACAGTGGCCTGCTCAGAATATGGGAATTTTGTAGAAATCCCCTAAGAAACCTCTTGCCGTATGTTGTGCTTTCTGCTGGAGTGCCCAGTAGATGCAGCACCCTGGGCTGGAGGGGTGGAACTGGTAATTCAGGCATTCCAGTTAAGGCAGAGGAGGGATGGAGCGGAGCCCTGGCAAGCGAAGAAGCCACCTGCCTTCACGCGAGGGGCTGTTCTGCGTCTCAGGGGACAAGCCAGGTCCTTCTGTGGACTTAAACAAAATGATACAACAAATGATCCAGCTTGGAGAGAAAGGCTCCAGCCATCCCAGTCTGAGTCTGAAACCGCTGGCAGGCTGCTTCAGAAGATGCCTAAAGAAGCAGGAGTCCTTCGCTCGGATACAAGCTGCCATGATCCAGGGAGAAAACGCAGCTTTGTGAACAGGCACCAGCACCAAGGGCGCACAAAAAACATCGTCAGGTACCTGCTGGCCCTGGAATGACAGCTTTGGTGAAACAGCTCCTCTTTTCAGCTTAAGGAGATTTGCGAGAGAACTGCTTCCATGTCCTTCTTTGTTGATAGCTGTGGGAAGAGCTGCAGCCCCAGCCCTGTTCTACGTGTGCTAAGCACTGGCAGACCAGTGGGATGAGAGATCTGTGGCTGTAGCAAAGGATGCTAGAGGCTCCATAAGAGCCAAACCTTTAGAAGGGAGGACTTTGGGCTTTCCAGGAAATGGCAGAGTCAGGACAGGGTGTGTGTGGAACCCCTTCTTGCTTATTTAGAATAAGAAAATGTATCTGCCTGGTGCACTGGACTGTGAGGGCTGGTGTGACCTGCAGAGCAGTGCCATGACACTGGGTGGGGGTGAGAAAGCCAGAGGTTTGCGAAGGTCTCAGGTCTTAGATCTGCAGCTGAAGCCTCCTCCAGCCGCGGTTACACACAGCCAGCAGCAGCCTGGGGCTGGCGATGCCCTTCTCTCCTCCTTTCCCTGACCTCTGCGTCAATGGAAGTGCCACGTGTGAGGGATTCCCTCTGCACAGACACACCTCAGGGCTTAGATGCACTGCATTAAAAAGCAGCCGGCTCCTTTCCTTTCCTCCTCCTGGCTGCCTCTGCAAGCCACCGCAGCTGGGTTTAACCTGCAGCACCAGCAGCACGGGAAGGAACCAGGCGACAGGTCTGCCCCCAGAAAACAGTGTGAGAAATAGGCAGCAATTCATCTCTTTATTATTAACGATGCACCAAATTCAGTCTGGAGTCACAAAAGGGCAGATCTGGCCCGTTGCAAAACACGGGCTCCCCAGGGCGGAACCAATACTCAGTGAGGAGCAGTGTCCACGGGGAAGAGCTGGCGCACGCCTCTGATGCGTCACACAGACACCACGCGATCCAGGACTGGGGGCAAAGTGGGGTGCCCTCCTCCTGCACCATCTCCACTGGTCTCTGCACAGAGACTTTGCCATGGGGACTGGGAGAAGCCCCGCTATAACTTGTCACAGCTCCTCTGCACGTCCCTGTGGATCTGGAGGGGCCAGCCCAGGGCTCAGCGTACGGATACGTGGATGAGGCTCGATGATGTTTCATCTCTCTTTCGGGTCAGCAGCTCTGTGTATTCTCACATCTCTGGATCACGGGGAAGGACACCGCAGTCGAGAAGATCAATGCAGAGGGGCCGTGCACCGCTGCCCAGAGCCAGGCGGGCAGGCTGGGGTCTCCGCAGGATGCCGCCGTGGAGTGCTCACGGGGAGCAGTCCCACTTTGCTGAACCCGAGCCCCTAGTGCAGCAGGGATTCCCAGGAGCTTCCACGTGTGCCTGCATGAATGGGGATTAGGGAAAGCAGCTCTTGGCCAAATCCGAGTGATATTCCAGTGACAAAGGACTAAGCCCATACTAAAAGCTTTGCAAGTGACTGCTTTTGCAAGCATCTGCCCCCAGCCCAACTCCCAGTTAAGCCTTTGCCCTGAAGGAGGGGGAAAGAGGAGGGCATCTGCACCTGAAGTCTTTGAGAAATTGCAGTTGATTAGAAAGCCCAGGAGGTGACTCTACGGCCCATCTCGCAGCAGTATTTGAAAGCTGAGGGTCTCTTCTGGGGCATGTCGCTGTTTATGGCACATTACAACACTCTTGATTTTCAGATGCTGGTTACAGTCTGCCGTTAGGTTGCTTCATAATTGCTACACCAAGCTATGGACCAAGTCCTGCTTTTCCTGTTTCAACTGTAAATACAAAAGGCAGTTGATTGCAGGACATTGTAGTGAGTTGAGAAAAGTTTTGACAAGCCAGCCAAGTGCTGTTGTCAGTTGTCTGTGCACAGCTCAGAAGCCCTGGGACCTTTCGGTGTGCAGGGGGCTGTGCTGCATCCTGCAGCCTCCGGATGGAAGATTATTTCCTTTCCAGATCTGCCAGAAATATCCCTGAGTTCACATTTCCAGGGAATTCTGCAAGTTCAGCCTGCTACAAAAGTCCATGACCTGCTCGTGACCATTGAAATACCAAGGGGGTGAAAAGACCTCAATTCAACCATTTTCAGATCTTTTCTCGCTCTTCTGGCGCTGAGCCACACGTCCATCCTCACTGCTTCAGCTGTGTTTGGCGTGCGGAGCCACGCTGAAGTGTGGCCCTCCCTGCATGGCTGGAGAGCTGCGTAGCCTGCCCCGTGCTCTCCCCATCCCTCTGCACAGCTCATCCCCTCTCTGACAACTCCAAGACAAACACCAGAAGGGGACAGAGGGTTTAATTTCATTCGTTCGTTCTCAGCCGAAGCCCTGTGTATTGTTTTGCCAGGCACACCGGCCTGCTGTGCCGGGCTACTACGGGCCACAACCGAAAGCCACCTCACTGCAGGTGGGAAAATCTGGGAAATGCTGCGGTGCTGTGCTGCGAGCAGCGCCAAGAGCAAACCTTGTTTGCAAAGGGAGCACAGCTCGGTCGGGGAAGGAGCAGTAGTTTGAATAATTAACCCTAGTCCTAGCTTCCTTGGAGTTTCTGGTGGGGTTCAGAAGAGGATCCTGGTGTCCCTGGAGGAAGAGGAGCTCAGCACTGCCCGCAGAGCCGCCGGCCTGCTGGAGTGGGATGGGGGGAGGTGGGCAGAGTGTTGCCCAGCGTCTCTACACAGTTAAACCAGCTAAAATCCTAAGAAAGGCATCTCATGGAGAGGAGATCTGAAGGTGCATATTTCTGTCCTTTGACGGGGAAAGAAAGTTAGCTAGGACTTGGAGGCTGTGTTTTAGACACCTCGGAGCAGACAAATCCCACCTCAAGCGTGTGCGTGCAGCGAACTGCACTGTTCAGCAGCTTGGGGAGATTCAGTTAAAGCTGCTGCTGCCGATTTCTGCCCATGCGCCGCAAGGATCATCCCCTTTGGAGAAGCACAGGTGCTTCATGCGCTGAAGGCATGGCTGCCACAAACGACTAGTTTCTCCTGCAAAGCCTTTGCAAGAATCCAGGGCTGTGAACAGCACCGGCTGCACAGCCAAAGTGTTCAGGGCTGAATTAGATACTCGCTGGAGTTTGGTAACTCCAAGGAGTTATTAAAAGCTGTCGGTGCTGTCGTGTGCCCCAGCAGATGGTCAGCAGGATCCGCTCTGTTCTCTCCTGGCTGGAGCATCTCTGGGTGAATTCAAGACAGCGAAAGAAAAGCTGCAGGAGTCCCTGCCCCCCTGCACGAGCAGGCTCGGCACAGCAGGCTGTTTATAAATAGCCAGTTTCAGGAAAAGGCACTTTCCGTTCTGGTGTCAGTACGCTGTAAAGAATAAACAGCTTTCAGAGCTGAAAAAAGCCCTCCTTATCTTCTCAGTAGGCAAAACCCTGCATCAGCCTGCGCGGGCTCGGCAGCGCAGGGGTGCCCTGGGCCGGTGGCTGCGGCACAGTCGGTAGCGCCGGGCGTTCAGCCCGTTCCCTCAGTTCTGCACCGCTGGCCTGGGTTACACGGGACCTCAGGAGAACAACGAGGGGCTCGAGCGTGCTGGAGCAGTGCCCGCGGTGTGAGGGCACGGCCACTCACTGAAGGACTTTACTGCACTTTCACAACTCACCTGAGCTGGACCATGGGCTAAAATACGTAGTATACCAGGTGAAAAACAGACAGGTTGAATGTCGGTGTGAGACAGGCAACAACAGAGCTAGGAGCAAACGGAGGGAGCCTGCAGCTTCTGCGGGAGCGCGGGGCAGCTCAGCCCGGCAGCACCGCCTGGGAACTTCTCCGAGGACGCAGTTTGAGTCAAAGGAGCTCTCAGACCTCCCAGGCAGAGACGCAGTTTCTGGACTCCTGGCACTTTCTGAAAAGCACACCCTGCCTTTCCCTTTTCTCTTCACCCCTGGGAGTCTTTGACTGTTCTGATGCCCCACGGAACGGGGCTGGAAGTAGGACAGGAGGGTTTTTCCCTCCGTAGGGTGGAGGGAGAGCAAAGCCCTACAGGTAACGGGGTTCGCTTCCTCGCCAGGGCCGCGAACTCGGCTCTCTGTAGTAGCCAGCGTAAAGCAGAGAGTAGGGACACACTGCAAGATGCCTCTCCTCCCCGTGGCAGCATGGCTGTCCCCAGGCGAGCACGGGCCCCCGGGTGCTGGGTGGCAGGGGCCAGCGATGGTGACAGCGTCGCCCGGGCACAGGCACCGCCACGCAGCCACCGTGCTGGGACCGAGCGGAGTGGGCAGCGAGGTCCCCGGCACCCGGGGACACCCGGGGACACTCAGAGACACCCGGGGACACCCGGGAGCTCCCACGGGGCGCTGCTGCCTCCCGGTGGCACCGGGCGAGAACCGCAGCCCAGCCCCCACCGGGACTAGGGGCTGCGGGGACTGGGGGCTGTGGGGACCAGGGTCTATGGGGACTGGGGGCTGTGGGGACCGGGGGCTGAGGTGGCCAGGGTCTATAGGGACTGGGGGCTGAGGGGACTGGGGGCTGCGGGGACCAGGGGCTGTG
>Ga0065711_1042492_pt1 | contig 15346 bp, 17 predicted proteins | sample Hoacrofraction12_FD_59098 | JGI IMG/M metagenome (GOLD analysis project Ga0065711, IMG submission 59098) | Hoatzin crop microbial communities from Cojedes, Venezuela - Epithelial fraction 12 v2 (version 2) | ecosystem: Host-associated > Birds > Digestive system > Esophagus > Crop | place... | reverse complement strand
GGGTACTCGAAATTCTCAAAAGCAGTTAGGACCAGCCTGAGGGAGAGAGGGGGGGCGAAAGAGTGGGGGAAGGTATCCCCTTCGGTTTTCCCCACAGACTGGGTTTGATTGCTAACAAATTCTAAGACATAGGATCCGAGGTACAGAAATGACCACAGTGCCGCATGCAAACACAAGTCTAATTTCATGCACATTGATGTTATCATATCATAAGTCGATATCATACAGTACAGCAAAATCATCATCCTGATCTTTTTTCCCGAGGTAACAAACAGCACAGTGGCAAACACATACAGCATGTAAGGATTTACGTAGCAGAGACATTTGATCAAAGTCAGAAACATTTTTACCAGCGACTTTAACTAACACAGTAAATGCATGTAATAAATTTTAACAAAATCTATGAAAACAGTTTTAACTCCTGGCTAGCTCAGTCGGTAGAGCATGAGACTCTTAATCTCAGGGTCGTGGGTTCGAGCCCCACGTTGGGCGCCAATTTAATGTTTTGGTTTCGGCTGCTGCCGGCAACAAAAGTGCCACGTGGCCACCCCTCCCCCCGCCGGCATGCGGAGGAGAATGAAAAGAAAGAGGCAGAAACCGGTGGGTCGGGATAAGGGTAGTTTAACAGAACAGCAAACAGAGGGAACAGGAACAACAACGATACAAATAAGGAGAAAATAGGACACAAACTCACACAACAGACCTGCTCTCCTGGACAGGACCAGCGCCGCACGCTCCCGAGCCGCGAGTACGTCCCTGCCACGCTGCCCCGCCCCACCGGAACCCAGCGTGGTGTCACATGGTATGGAATACCGGGCTCTGTTTGGCCAGGTGGGGTCAGCCCCCACCCCCCCGGCTGTACTCCTTCCTGGAGTCCGGTGAAAATTAACCCTGTCCTGGCCAAACCCAGGACAATCCCCCAGCTTGTAATGATAATGGGGGTTGCCCTGACCCAGGTGCAGGACCTTGTACTTGGCCATGTTGAACCTCATGAGGTTCATGCAGGCCCTCTTCTCAAGCTTGTCCAGGTCCCTCTGGATGGCGTCCCGTCCTTCTGGTGTGTGAATGGCACCACTCCACTTGGTGTCATCTGCAAACTTGCTGAGGGTGCACTCGATGTCGCTGTCTACATCATTGATGAAAATGTTAAAAAGCACTGGTCCCAGTATGGACCCCTGAGGAACACCACTTGTCACCGACATCCATTTGGACATCGAGCCACTGACCACTAGTCTCTGGCCTGTGACCTTCCAACCAATTCCTTAGCCACTGAACTGTCCACCCATCAAATCCATATCTCCTCAATTTAGAGAGAAGGATGTTGTGAGGGACTGTGTTGAAGGCTTTACAGAAGTTCAGATAGATCACATCCATAGCTCTTCCCTTGTCCACTGATCTAGTCACACCATCATAGAAAGCCACTAGTCTTGTGAGGCAGGGCTTGCCCTTGGTGAAGCCATGCTGGCTGTTTCAAATCTCCTCCCTGTCCTCCATGTGCCTTAGCATATCTTCTAGGAGGATCTGTTCCACGATGTTGCCAGGCACAGAGGTGAGGCTGATAGGTCAGTAGTTCCCAGAGTCCTCTTTTCTACCCTTTTTAAAAATGGGCACAATGTTTCCCTTCCTCCAGTCACCAGGGACTTCACATGACTGCCGTGACCTTTGAAATATGATGGAGAGTGTCTTGGCAGCTACACCAGCCAATTCCCTCTGGACTCTAGGATGCATCTCATCATCCAGCAAAATATCTTTAAACGCGTTCTGTGCACAGCTGTAGTACCACTTCTGTCTTTAAAGTTAAAGGTACAAGTAAGTGTGAATAGAGTCCCAACTTTACAGGTAGATTTTTAAATGTATCATAAGGATATACAGGCTTTTCCAATGTGTATTTTCCCTAAAGATTCCTTCTGCTCCTTAAATACCTTTAAAATCTGAATTTATTTGTTAAATCTTACAAAGTGGCATTTCTTTGCTTTTTGAATTGTCAAAAAGTAGGTTTAGACAGGGTTTTTTGATATTAAACTTAATTTTGTGTTTAAAAAAATTTATTTCATAGACAAGATATTGCACTTTGACACTGAAGCTATTAACACACTCTTTCCATTCTCTGAGACTGTTTTAACTGATAAGCTTGATTAGGTTATTGTGTCCCTTTTTTTTCTGCTCTTACTATGTATTTTTATTATTAGTACAAATAAGAAAGTGATGGGGGTATTTTTTGTTAGATTAAAAATTGTCTGTTCTTACATTTCCTATCAGAATCTGTAAGCATTATCACAAAGAACAATAATGATGCATTTTCCCATTATTTTTAATTAGAATCTATACAACAGGTAAATATTTCCCAATTCTTCTGTAACTGAAAGAATCTTGCTAATAAATGGTCATTTTAAGACAGACTTTTGTCTCTTCAGAGATCACCTTGTAAGAATCCCATGGGAGACAGGACAGGACAGTGTTATAGAGAAGCTGGGTGAGTCTCAAGATCACTTCCCCAAAGCTCAAGAACGTCCATAATGATGATAAGAAAATAAAACAAAGACGGCAGGAGGCCTTCATGGACGAACAAGGAGCTCCTGACAAAGCTAAGACTTAAAACGGAAGTACACAGGAGGTGAAAGCAGTGACAAGTGACCTGGGAGAAACATAGATACACTACTGAAGCATGCAGGGATGCTGTTAGGAAAGCCAAAGCCCACCTGCTATTCAGTCTAGCAAGGGATATGAAGAGCAACAAGAAAGGATTCTACAAGTACAGCAGCAACTAAAGAAGGATGAAGGAATGTAGGGGCCCACTGTTGAATGTGAATCAACCAGATGATCTTCAAGGTCCCTTCCAACCCTTACCATTCTATGAATGGGGTAGGGGAAGTGGTGACAAAGGACATGGAAATGGATGAGCTACTTCAATGCCTTCTTTGCATCGGGTTTTAATGGCAAAGGCAGCTAGCTTTAGGTATCCCAGGTACTGAGACCAGAGGGAAAATCAGGAGTAAGACATGTCTGCGGGAGAAGAAACAGGATAGAAGACATTTAAACAACATGAATACATGCAAATCCATGGACCCTGATGGGATGTATCCAAAAGTACCAAGAGAGATGGCTGATGCTTTTGCGACATTATCCTTGATAATCTTTGAAAGATCACGATGATGGGCAGAAGAAAAATGAGTCGAAGACTGGAAGAAAGCAAAGGTAACGGCTATCTTCAAGAAAGTCAAGAAAGAAGATCCAGAGGCCATCAGTCCATGGGAAGGTGATGAAGACAATAAACCCAGAAAACATTGCTAAGCACAGGAAGGTAAAGAAGGTGCTTGGAAATATTTAGCAGGCATTTGTGAAAAGGAAATTATACTTAACCCACCTGAAAACCTTCTACAATGAGATGATTGGTTTGGTGGATGAGGGGAGAGAAGTGGATGTTGTTTATCTTGACTTCAGTAATGCTTTTGACAGTCTGCCATAACACCTTCACTGTCAGACTGATGAAGTCAGTACTAGGCTTGCGAAGTGCATTGAGAACTGGCCTAACTACTGGACTCAGACAGTTGTGATCAGTGTCACAAAGTCTAGTTGTAGGCCAGTCATCAGTAGTGTACTTCAGGGATTGATACTGAGGTTAATGTGGTTTAATACTTTCATTCATAACCTGGATAATGAGCCAGAATGAACCCTCAGTAAATTTGTATATAGTAGAGGAGTGGCTGATACACCTGACAGTTGTGCTGCCATTCAGAGGGACCTTGACAGCCTGAAGAAATGGGCTGAGAGGATGAAGTTCAAATCAGGGATATGAGAAGTCCTTTACCTGGGGAGGAATAATTCCGTACACCAGTATACACTTGGTGTGACCAGCTAGCAAAGAGCTCTGCGGAGGATGTGGGTTTTCTGATGGACAACAAAGTGAACATGAGCCAGCAATAGAGTCTTCAAGCAAAGACCAACAACCTCCTGGGTGGCATTAGAAGTGTTACCTGCAGATGGATGGTAGTGATCCTTCTCCTCTTCTCTGCCCTGGTGAAACCACACCTGGAGTGCTAGATCAAATGCTGGGCTTACCATTACAAGAAAGGTGTGGAACATCCTGGAGTGAGTCCAGCAGAAGGCCATGAAGATGATTAAGGGATTAGAACATCTTACATATAAGAAGACTCTGAGATTGCTGGGCTGTTAAGCCTGGAGAAGAGCAGGCTCAGGGAAATCTTATCTATGTGTATAAATGCCTGATGGGGGGCAATAAGGAAGGTGGAGCCAGACTTTTCTCAGTGGTGCCCCACGAAAGGACAAGAGGCAATAGGCAGAAATGGAAATACAGAAAATTCCATTTAAACATGAGAAAAAACTTTTTTACTCTGAAAGTAATTAAATGTTGGAAGAGTATGGACAGAGGTTTTGTATAGTCTCCATCCTTAGAGATATACAAAAAAGGCCTTGCCGTTGCACTAAAGAACCTTCTCTAGATGTCTCTGCTCTGAGCAGGGAGCAACAGACTGATCTCCAGCAGTCTCTTCTGATCTCACTGATTCTCTGTTGTTGTGAAAATTGAAGTACTGTTCTGGCGATAGTTCATTTCAAGAACATAATGCGAACCAGATTGAAGCAGGCTTGGATCCTTTTGCCCTCTTCAGTCTTCCAGCATTATTCCAGCAGGCCTTGTACTCTTGAAGACCTCCGCATGCCCTCATACGACACCAAGGACGTGCTTACATGTGTTATCAGTATCATGAAATTAAAAAAAGAAACAAACCCACAGTATTTTATTGCTTGTGATGTAGTCTTCATGTAATGGACCTGTTGGAGTGGGTCCAGAGGAGGACCACAAAGATGATCCAGGGGCTGGAACACCTCTCCTATGAGGAAAGTGAGGAAAGGTTGAGAGAATTGGGACTGTTCAGCCTGGAGAAGAGAAGGCTGCAGGGAGACCTTATAGCAGCCTTCCAGTACTTGAAGGAGGCCTATAGGAAAGATGGGGAAAATCTTTTTAGCAAGGCCTATTGTGATAGGACAAAGAGTAATGGCTTTAAACTAAGGGTGGGTAGATTTAGACTAGATATAAGGAAGAAATTTCTTACAAAGCAGGTGTTGAAACACTGGCACAGGTTGCCCAGAGAGGTAGTGGAGGCCGTATCCCTAGAAACATTCAAGGTCAGGTTGAACGGCGCTCTGAGCAACGTGATCTAGTGGAAGATGTACCTGCTCACTGCAGGCAGGTTGGACTACATGACGTCTTAAGGTCCCTTCCAACCCAAAGCATTCTATGATTCTCGTTTCAAACACTGTCAAATGAAAAACTCACAAAGCAATGATCTCAAGTGGTAGGAGCTTCAAATCAGGGTAGGTACACTCTTAAGGAAGACAGCATTCATGTAGTGAACCCGCTGCAGCAGGAGCTAGCTCTGTGCATCATGATACAAGCTAGCTGAATACACAATTCGAGATAATTTGTCAACTTGTTTAGCTTATAGGCATAGTCAGTAGAATGAAGTATAGAATCACTCACAGAACTGAACGTAACTTGATGATATGACATGCTCTTTTAAGACTAGCTGTTAGGTGGATTTGAGTCTCCTGGAACTTCCGTCATTAGACCCCTGATTGCTGATAATACTCAATCACTAAATTTTTCCCTAATACAATTTTTGACTGTTTTAGCTGTTAAGCTTCAAGGCAAGGCCAAGATTGAAAACAAAGATCAATCAAAGACCCACCTGAAAATGCAGTAGGATCAATGCATAGGGTTTGGCTCTTTTCATGTCCATTATCATCCATATCAATATACTTAAGGCATAAAACACATTTCTATACACTGGCCAGTTGCAACACATATACGTTTTTCAGGCACACAGTGGCACAGTTCAGTGTCACTACATGGTACACAGTACAGACTCAGAAACAAGGGCTTTGCACCAGTACGGATATAACCAATCTTAGAGGGCTTGACCTGAGCAATGTGTACCAGTCAGCACCACAGGTAAGGACCTCTCGTTTGGGCTGCTGAGTGTAGAAGCTTTGGTGAAGGAGAAAAGCACAATTTTAGAGCTCAGTTCCTAGTAAAACCGCACTTATCATTAACTGGAGACATTTCTTAGATAAATTCACGAAGTGAAGCACTAGATAAGACTTCTACCAGCAATGACATTTTCCCTATTAACATCTGGGTAGATTTAAACAAACTCAGAGGCGTATTCTTCCACACCTTTAGCACAGAAGCATATTTAACCCATGCGCAAAGGATCAGTTATAATCCAGGGTTACTTAAAAGATGTACTATCTTTGTGTGCTACTCCGTTCTCCATTTCTCATTTCCTAGCATAAATATTTTTTTTCACTAGCTACTAAATGCGCCTCCACTACCTTTAAAGAGACTAATGATCCATTTGGAATTCAAAATGTGAGTTATAAGAATACAGTAATATATATACGTATGAAGGTGACCTGTTATGCCCTGAGGACAAAAGCCCAGTGAGATCGCTTAAAAAGGGGCAGCCCATCTCTAACCTTATCTGATAGTGAACAGACATCACTTTCGTTTTCTTAGATATAATCTTTAATAATCTTTGACAATTTTTGAGACGCAGACAAGCCAAGGAAACCATAACAAATATAAAAACCATGTGAAGGTGACTTTCCAAACTGCATCAAACTTTTCTGTACTAGAAACTGTAAGAAATTTGATTTTCTGTCATTCTGTTTTCAGTGTTCTTTCTTTTCATACCTTTTCTTGAAAGCAGGGGAAGGAAAGACGGTGAGCAGTGCAATTTTGTCACATCAAGCAAAAGAAAAAGCTCTTGCGTATTTACATCGGTTTTGTCATATACTTGTATAGCCCCAGGCTGGGGTGGGCAGTTTTCACAAACATACCCCAGCCGGAGTGGCAAATTGTCTCAAATATCCATCTTGAGAAATTGATAAAGATGCTTGAACTAAGCAAAATCTGAAATCAGGCATTATGCTTTGGGAACTTCCTCATCTTGAGAAGTGATTCAAAGATCCCTTAGGAAAAAACTAACAGTACAAAGTATACTGTTAAGCAGGTATTCTTTATTGCGGTGCCGGGCACATGGGGGATTTCTTCTCCAAACTTGTGCGCTGGACACCCTGTTGCTTCAGGTTAAATACAATCACACATGTAAATATTCATTATATTTCTAAGAACTAATTAACATATGTAAATATCTCTCACACATGTTTGTTAGCATCTTTGGGTGTCTCTGGGGGTCCCAAGATGAAGGCCCATCCTCTTCATCATGCTGTTCACCGATTGACGTTTGTTTCTGCGCAAACTCAGTTCTAGGATCACGTATATCATGTCCTTCAGATTGTTTGGCTCTAGTCTTGTTGCTCTCTTGATGCCTCCTTATCTCTGTAGCTTGGCTCATTTTCCCTCCCAAGGCCAACCTGTCTGGAGTAGAATTATTTAGGAGTCTCTTTATCCCACAATTGTCCCAATTATTTGCCGAGAACCAAGACCACTTTTTTTTCACTTAATTAATTTGTCTAACGACTAAGTGATAACTTGTGCCCATGTCTTTCCACTAGATTCCTTAATAAGAAAATGGGGATTAGTGTAACAGTTACATCGTTAGATCACTATGCATGCAGAAATACAAGTTACAGTACTAAAGACTACTAAAAACTAGAAAATATTAAGGCTTTTTTGTTATAGTTTCAAGTTTCTTACAATCCCCTCTATCAGAAGAGAGTGTGGAAGTCAGAGCAAAACCCTGCAGAGGCAGGGTTTCAGCTTGCAAATCCCAGCTATGTCATGTAGGCAAGGAAGTTGAGCACTTGCCTTGGGGGAGGAATGTGAGACCACCAAGACTTCCCCTCCCCCATCAAGCCCACTGACTCCTTTTCGAGAACTTTTGGAAAGCTATGAGATGGGCACCAGAGGGGTATAAAAGGGGAGGGGATCAGCCCCTTGCTTTGCGCACCCACCACCAAGACATCCTGACCACCATGCGCACGCCAACCACTGGAGAACCCCCGAACACCAGCTCAGAGTCCACCACTGGATCCAAGGGTGGTGATATCTTTTCTCTTACTTCTTCTCTTGCTCTATTTCTGGCTTTTTGGGCGCATAAGGGTAATGTTGGTATGAGTTTGTCAACCTGCTATATTCTGTGGTTTTGTGAAATCAGACATTGTGTTGTTGAAACCTTTTGCTAAGTCAATATCTGCTTCCAACCCCACTGCACTAACAGTAATGTTATGAAGTTACAAAGTTACCATCTTTTGTAATTCTGCTGACATTCCAAGTAAAGCTTTTTTCTTAGTCAACCCTCTTGGTAATTGTTGTGGCGCTCAGTACTGCACAGAGAATTTAAAAGATCACCTTCCCCTATTCCCGCCAAATGGGACGGGACATACTTAATTTAAAATCTAAAAGCACAAACAACTCAAATTTTATACTTCACATAACTGTCACCTTGGGTAAAGATTTGTCTATATTGATCTTCAGGGTAATCAGGATTAATATCAAATATACTGTTCTGACTAGGTTGATAATTGACTTTGCTGTCAATAGCAGGGGCGTATCATCTGCATAAAACATGATGTGTTACCATTTACTGCCTCAACCTGTCTATTTTTTTAATTTCTTGACCATTTTCATCAGGGGTTCCATTACTGTATTAAAAGATATAAGTGGGGGTCAATCATTTAGCATTTTTTTAAATGGGTGGAAGAAAACGGAGAGGGATCTGAAGAAGTAGAAATTATGGGAATTATTAGCCTTGCACTAACACTGCAGGTATGCTACGTACAACTTCAGCATGTACCCCACACCCCCTTCCCACTTCTCCATGGACATGTGATATTTTAACAGAAGTAATAACTTCCATTTTAAAATAGTCAATTGAATTTGAAACATGAATTACAGTTAACTTTACTACTGTACAGTAGCTCTCATCAAGTCATAGTATGTGCATCCTAGTTTCTAATAAGACAACCTGCTCCATTTATTTCTACTACTGTAAGCACATTGAGTTAAATCTTTAGGTAATTAAGGATAAGCTGCAGAAATACCAGGAGGGGAATCAGAAGAAAAGAAAAATGCGTATTTTTGCCTCCAGGACTTAGTGCTGGAGGGCATATGTAGACATCTTTTGATGTGTAAAAGTTGAAGTGCTTTGCTTATCAAACATGGAAAATATACCCATGAAAGTTTGTGGCATGTGATTACTTATCTGAAGTTGCTTATCATAAAAACACAAAATTGAGGGCTAATAAAAAAAAATTACTTAAAGATATTTAAATCTGATGCCTTCAACTGCTCTTGAAGTTCCTGCAAATGTTCTTATACTAGGCAGTGTAAGAGATAATCTTTTAGAGACTGAAATGAAATTATTTAATATAATTTAATAAAATATTTATCAAAATTTTATGTCGTAAGTTAACCATTGTACATTGGTGTATGACTTCATTTATTCCACAAAATTTTACTTGGGAAGTATTGTTTTGAAAAACCACCATTTGAGTGTATCCACAAAGCAGTATAAAGATACATCTGTTTATACTTTCATCTCTGCCGTTATAGATACAGTGTTCATGAACTTTAAAAACTTTTAAATGTATGTGTATGTATAAGTATATGTGTATGCATGTGTATATGTGCGTATGTATATTTAAGTGTGCTTTTCATCATTTTTGACATATTTTAAAAATTATACACATCATATATGAGTATGATCATACTGTTTTCTTGTTATGTAAATGCAAAAAAAAAGAAAATTAAAATAAAACAAATATTCTACTTTAATTTTTCCTGCTTTTCTGTCATTCACTGCTATCAGTAAACATCAGAGAAGCAATGATGAACTTGAGAGACAAAGAATATATGAAAATACAGCTGCAAAGGCTGAACATGGGGAAAAACATGTTTCCTGTTATGAAGATATAAAAAACAAAGGACAAGAACATGGTACAAAAATGAAGAAGAGCAAAGGGCTAAAGAAGCAGTCAGGAGTGGAAGAGTAGATAGCTGTCCTGGTTTTGATTGAAATAGAACGAATTCTCATTTAGTGAATCTTCCTCACAGCTAAGTTCTTCTAAGTATCTGCATTTTGCTGAAGCTAGCTGCATATTTTACAGACACTGTCCGCTCCAAAGCTGATAACACCTAATATTTAAAGTTTTACTGAGCTGACGGTAGGAATGGAATGCAGGAAAGGCCCCTGTTTACAATTATTACTACAGCAGCCAAGGTCACTGATAGACCTTTTAGGTTCTGCAAGTGAGGATTCCTAAAGGGTCATATTTGCAGAGAGGGGAGGACAGAACATGTGACCCGATATTGACTAACGAGGTATTCCATGCCATAAGTGTCATACTCAGATTAAAGCTGGGGAATCTGTTTATCTATGGCTGGCTTATGAAGAGGATCCTGCTGCTGTTCCTGTCTGCAATCCTGATCCAGATTCCGATCCATGAATTCCTGAGTCCAGTTCCTGTCTACTGCAGAGTCCAGTCCGGGACTGCCTGGTTCTGCCTGGCAGCCACCGGTGGAATGCCAGCACCTGTGGCATGCAGCACCAGAAAACTCAGTATTCATTTAGCGTATGTTGCCTTATTTCACTTAGTATTATTAATATTATTAGTATTATTAGTATTATTAGTTCTAATATTCAATGTTTAAGAGTCTCTCCTTTTTCCTCCTTTTTCCTTTCCCTTGGTGGGAGGGTGGGGGCTAATAGAGAGCATCTGCCACTCTCTTTACTGCTGCCCTGCTCTAAACAATGACAACAGCAATTTCAGAAAAAACCTCAGGGCAGCTGAATGAAAAGAAACATTTCAGATTAGATAAGACATTTTGAAAGGTTAGGAAAGAACAGGGCTTGAATTAGTCTTTTGCTTAATGAAAAAATTTATTCATCCATAGTCTGTTGTTGATTTTGGAAAACGGCATTACTTACTTGATCAAAAAGTATATTTCAATGATGTAATGTTGTGTAAGTTCAAGCAATCAGTACTGAATACCTCTGATACTTGTAAGTAAATATGTACAACAGAAAATACTAGAAAGTTATTCAATTTCATTGTTCTGCAGCTAGAAATCTGAAGGCACTATTTTAATGCTTTTCAGATTCTCGGTAGGCCTTTTAGTTTTTCTTTAGCACACAGATACCACTATGCTTGTAAACAACCACAGATACTACTATGCTTGTAAACAACCACACTTCCCCCCTCTAGCCCCTACTCCCTCTTCCTAGAAATACAAACAGTGTCATAGTTGTGTGCTGTTGTATGGTCAGACTTCTGTGATAGCTTTCTTTAAATAAAGTTTGCTATTTCATAATCAGTAGTTGCACTTCTGGCGGATAGTCTGCTATTGCTTCTGTATTCACTGTCTGCTATACAAAATAAATATCTTTATCCAAAGGTAGTGTAAATTAACACCCTTCATGAATAAAGAATTATTTCCACTTATTGCATATACGTCTCAAAGGAAATAACAAAATTCCTGATGAAATTCAATTAGTCAAAATGTTGGAAAGAAAGAAAACAGTTTCAATACTACTATTATCCTTATATTTTCCTTTCAACACAACATGAATCTTTTAAAAATCATCTTCTCTTGAAGTACATACTTATGGAAGTTATTGAGAGACTGAAGAATCATAGAATCATAGAATAGTTTGGGCTGGAACGGACCTTATATATCAGCACAAAGATCTGGACAGACTGGATCAATGGGCCAAGGCCAATTGTATGAGTTTCAACAAGGCCAAATACAGGGTCCTGCACTTCGGACACAACAACTCCATGCAGCGCTACAAGCCAGGCTTGGGGAGGAGTGGCTGGAAAGCTGCCCGGCAGAAAAGGATCTTGGGGTGTTGGTCGACAGCCGGCTGAACATGAGCCAGCAGTGAGCCCAGGTGGCCAAGAAGGCCAACGGCATCCTGGCTTGTGTCAGGAATAGTGTGGCCAGCAGGAGAAGGGAGGTGATCGTGCCACTGTACTCAGCACTGGTGAGGCTGTACCTGGAGTACTGTGTTCAGGTTTGGGCCCTTCACTACAAGAAGGACATTGAGGTCCAGGAGCATATCCATATAAGAGCAATGAAGCTGGTGAAGGGTCTAGAGAGCAAGTCTTATGAGGAACGGCTGAGGCAGCTGGGGCTGTATAGTCTGGAGAAGAGGAGGCTGAGGGGGGACCTTATTGCTCTCTACAACTACCTGAAAGGAGATTGTAGCGAGGCAGGTGTTGATCTCTTCTCCCAGGTAACTAGTGATGGGACAAGAGGCAATGGCCTCAAGTTGCATCAGAGGAGGTTTAGATTAGATGTTAGTAAAAAATTCTTTACTGAAAGAGAGGTCAGGCATTGGAACAGGCTGTCCAGGGAGGTGGTTGAGTCCCCGTCCCTGGAGATGTTTTAAAAAACTTGTAGATATGGCACTTTGGGATATGGTTTAATAGGCATAGTGGTGTTGGGTTGACGGTTGGCCTTGATGATCTTAGAGGTCTTTTCCATCCTATGATTCTATGATTCTATAACCTAGTTCCACCCCCCCTGCCATGGGCAGGAACACCTTGCACTAAACCAGGTTGCTCACGGCCTCATCCAACTTGGCCTTGAACACTCCCAAGGTATCCTGATTCTATATATTCTTTAGTCAGTTCTGCTTAGTGTTAATCATATCAAATCTTTGCTTGCAGTTTTCTCCTGTCATCTTATACAAAAGGCCTGATGTGAAACTAAGCGACCTGAGGAAGACTATTTGCCCGTAGTAATTAATCAGGTTTATATCCAAGCAAAATTTGGTACTTTTGTTCTTATTAAAACAAGTGATAATTTTTGGAGGTTTTTTGGCTTTTCTTTTTCCTCTGTCTTATTTTAGTCTGGGTAACAATGATGTGTTCCAGCCAACAAACATTTGCTCTCAGCTACTAATCCGGCTATGAAGGTTACACTTAGGTACTTTGGGCTGAACTCAGTTGCCCACAGCTGTAAAACACCTTTTTAATTCGCCCATGATATCCTGGCTTAAATTCCAGGTGCACCTCCAGAATGGTACTGTCTTTTACAGTTCTTAAGTCCTCCATCACAGCTATCAGCCCCATAGAGTTTTCCTGGAAAAGCAAGTGGCAGTAGGTGTATATGCATCAGCAGTGAACTCCAACCTTTTCATTACTGTGATAGCAAAGTATCATTCTAATGAAACAACAACAAAATAGGAATGATCACCTATGCACAGGCAATTCTTTGTGAATCCAGTAGAAACCTATTGGGTCCAGGATGACAAAGGACAGTGAAATGTATTATCCTACATTTAACACAAATTTCATTGTTAATGAAGAATCTATTAGAGCCCTGGTTGTCCTGATCAGGCTCTAAAGGTCTTTCTCTGTAATCCTGCTCTGCAAATGCTGGCCTCTGCCAGAGTTTTAGCTACCAGTGTTCAAGGTCAGCTCTGATGTAGTGTATCTGTATAAGCCTTGATCAGGGGCTGTATTCAACGCCAGATCTTCAGTCCTTGCCTGACCTTTGTCACCAGGAGGTTATATCTGACTTTACACCTTGCTGATATTGAAGATGTACCATGCCGTTACATATCATGGAGTGTCCTGGAGCACAGTTGTTACAAGGCTTAGGGATGAACTTCTATATACTTCACAGGTATAACTTTTGATTCCTGGAAAATGATTTTGATTGACAAAGAGCAATTATTGTAGAGGTCTTTATAGGTCGTCTTCTATTTTTTTTGGCTCCGGAAGGCTAAGTTTTTCTCCACTTGGCAAATATGAATAAGCAGTGAATTTTGTGCTAATGAATAAAAGGTATGCTTTCTGGACAGAAGTCACCTTCTCACACAGAAATCAACTATTTACTACTGTTAACACCTACCAGGAATGCAATAGTTAGTGAAGTGTTATTTCAGTAACGCAATACTATACAAAAAACAAAAGTTAAACCAATCAATTATTTTCACCCTGTTTACAGAGACAAATGTGCTTTTTCCATCATACAGTCCACTCAGCAAGAAAGCATAGATTTAGTTCATGTATATAAACTATCAAAAAAAAATTCAAAATTTTTTTTTTTTATCAAAGGGAATAATAATTTATATGGTGCTGATGGAATCTAAGAAGAAGTTATAAAAGTGATTCTACAGAAAGCCCTGGTATTGGACTATTTCATCTGAATGAGCCTTAAGGATAAAAAAAAACAGAAAGGAAAAAAAAAACAGATTCTGTAGTGGGGAAAAAAAAAAATTCTACTGTAACTTTCATCAAAAACAGCCACTGAAATGTAGTCAATGTATTAATAAGTAATAAAAATAAATATATCCCAAAGTGAATAACCCAATTGTGAGGAACATCATGATTCCCCCTGCTCATGCCTTTCATGTATTATATGTTTAATAGAGAAAATAATAGCAACTTACTATTTAAGGCTGTATTCAGTTTTCTCATATAACAAGATGACTGCCCACTCCACTCCCCCTTCATCCAGATAATAACTTCAGACTTGTTAGTTCAAAATTTGTATAAGCTACCATTTTTCTGATTTTTCTGCAAGAGATTATTAGAAGAAGATTCTGCAACTATTACAAATGAAAACCTGTGAACATAATAAACATATTGCTCTTCAAAAATTAGGTTTCTTTTCAGGAGGGGAAAAAAACCCCATGACTTTATAACAAGGAAGACTGGTTTTCAAATTCCAGATGTTTCTCTGTCCTTAAATTCTGTTGTCAGGCAAAAGGTACTGCTAATGGAATATCTCTTAAACATCGTTATTTACAAGTAGCATTATTTACAAGAAAGTGTCTGGATATTGATATGAAGTGAGCCCTCCCCTATTGTAAGCCTCACCTACAAACCTATGAAACACTTGTGTCAAGCATTTTACCATCCAGAAAGGCAAGAATAAGAAACTTGTACTCCAAGAATACGTCTACAGGCAGGCGGTAAACTTCTTTAAATATTCTGAATGATAGTTGTAAATACATATTTTCACTCAAATTTTTTCTAAGTGAAAAGTCTAGTGGTTTGCTTTATTAAACCAGAAAGTTGGAGTCTTCCACTCCTGATGCTTAACCGTATTTTTTTTTCCACTGTCTGTTTCTAATTGTTGGCATCAGCTTCATTCTACGTGAACAAAAAGCTTAATTTTAAATACATCCAACATCTTTTTCCTATAGCCAATTCTGCTGCTTAGAAACTACTAGAGTACTTTCCTTTGTCCACAAGAAATCAAAACATAGGACCACAGTTTTGCCCAAAGGAGGCAACTTAGAAAGCTATCCAGTCTCTTGTGGTACCAGTAGACTGTAATCATGCAATATATTTACAAAATGCATGAGAAGAATTAAAAAGACAAAAAAAAAAAAAAAAAAAAAAA
>Ga0065711_1042490_pt1 | contig 15346 bp, 11 predicted proteins | sample Hoacrofraction12_FD_59098 | JGI IMG/M metagenome (GOLD analysis project Ga0065711, IMG submission 59098) | Hoatzin crop microbial communities from Cojedes, Venezuela - Epithelial fraction 12 v2 (version 2) | ecosystem: Host-associated > Birds > Digestive system > Esophagus > Crop | place... | reverse complement strand
GTGTGCTGGCAGCCCAGCAGGCCAGCTGTGCCCTGGGCTGCATCCCCAGCAGCGTGGGCACAGGGCGAGGGAGGGGATTCTGCCCCTCTGCCCCGCTCTGCTGAGACCCCCCCAGGAGTCCTGTGTCCAGCTCTGGAGCCCTCAGCGCAGGGCAGAGCTGGACCTGTGGGAGCGGGGCCAGAGGAGGCCCCAGCAATGATCCGAGGGCTGGAACCCCTCTGCTGGGAGGAAAGGCTGGGAGAGATGGGGCTGCTCAGCCTGGCGAAGAGAAGGCTGTGGGGAGACCTCAGAGCAGCTGCCAGCGCCTGGAGGGGCTGCGAGAGAGCTGGAGAGGGACTTTGCACAAGAGTATGGAGTGATAGGACAAGGGGTAATGGCTTCAAGCTGACAGAGGGTAGATTTAGACCGTATATAAGGAAGAAATTCTTCACCATGAGGGTGGTCAAACACTGGCACAGGCTGCTCAGAGAAGCTGTGGCTGCCCCCTCCCTGGCAGTGTTCAAGGCCAGGCTGAACGGGGCTTTGACCAACCTGGTCTGGTGGAAGATGTCCCTGGCCATGGCAGGGGGTTGGAACGAGATGATCTGTAAGGTCCCTTCCAACCCAAACCGTTCTATGATTCTATGATGTAACTACTTTTTCCCCAGTGTGTGCTTCTTTATGTAATCCGCTGAAAACTTTACAAAAAATCAAATAAAGTACAACTAAGTTTTGTTACATGCTGTTATTTGTTTCGAGGATATATGAAGTGCGTGCAATCCATCATACACATTGGAATTACAAGCTAAAATACACACTGCGCCTGTTAAAGACAAGGTATGGCTTGTAAAGGTTTTCTAAAATACTGGGTCTTTATTGGCAGGTCCTTGCTGTTGCCTTGTGAAAACTAACTTCCCATGTAAGGATCAAATTTTTTTGCTCTCATTGGGTCTGTGCTGATTCATGAAGTGAAGGTTATCTTACATGTGAAAACTTCTTAATAGTAAACTCTGAGTCCACCGATGGCTTTCTCTTCTCGCATCGGTTTGTCTGACCCATGGCTGGTCGGGAGGGTGATCTGTCAGTTTGTTTTTGTAAAATGGTTCGGCAACTACTGCCTTGTCCTCCTGTGCAACCTATGGGAGATTTGAGCTAAAAAAAGAGAAAACAAAGGAGGGGGGGGAAAGGAGGAGGAGGAGTGTAAGGAAAAAAGCCCCTCCTTAACCAGCCAGTGATTTGAACTGGTACTGTCAATCTTACATGTAACAGGGATACTTCAAGAGCAAGTAACCCCCACCCAAAGGCAGGATGCTCTGGGAGGAGAAGCTTGTGGTGTTACTGGGCGACCGGAGTGGAATGTCGCTCCTCACCGAGGGAAGGCTGCTCCTGGGGCAGGGGGTGCTGATCAGGGACGTGCCCGTCGTTTCTCCGTACCTCTGCCTGGCGTCTGGCAGCGCCAGTCCGTGCCTAGGAGCTGGGGAGGTTTTTATGCAGAGTGCTTCCCGTCAGCTCTGCGCCAGAGTAACGCTGCGCCGAGGGATCCGGCGAGAGCTGCGCCTTGGCCCCCTGCTCGCCGCCTGCCGTGCACCGCACTTACCAGCTGTGCCTAAGTAATCAGTAACACGTAGAGATCGTAGGTGGGATCTTTCTGTGCTTTGCTCTGTATAGAGGTAGGTGTTATACCCAGCCACAACATGGTGAGAGCAAGCAGCAGTCCTTCTTTGTTAGGGGCCTCTGAATCCCAGGCGTTTTGCAGAAGCTGCGGTGGGAGGCTGGTCCGGCAGTCTGGTAATCTTGTACAGCTTTGTGCTCGAAGGGAATTGTCACAGCGCTGGAAAACTTGGATCGGATGTTGCTAGGAAAGTGTGCAGGTGATCTCTCTAGAAACAGGTTCTGGGCTGTGAGCGAAGTCTGTCTGGCTGCGTTAGAGAAGAAAGGCTTTCAACTTAGTATACGGTAACAGGTCCTGCTGAAGCAGTTCCACAGCAATTACAGCTGGGTATGAAATTACATTGCCTGCCTGTGTAATTACTACCTTGGAAGCAGTAAAGGCATAATGAAGGGTGTGGGTCCTGAGGACTGCCTCTTCCTAATGTGATCGAAGTCTTCATGAAGAGCAAAGATGGGCCCTGATACTCTGTGGCTTCAAACACACATCTGTTTCTTGCGTGTGTATAAAATAACGTGATGCTAGAGGACATATTTCTAGCCTGCTGTCTCTTTTTCATGCTTGTTTCAAATTCTGAAACTGATTTTTTTTTTGAGGAAAAAGAGCCAGTGTCGTTCCCTATAGATTAAGGATTCATGAAGCTTTGACTTCAATTAGAACTTAATAAAAATGTATTACTCTGGCAGTACATAAGATTTCAGTAGGTATTTATGCAGATGGTAAAGACTGTAGTGCAGCAAAGAAGTACCAGAAGTGCTCATCAGTTTTCAGAAGTCGATGCCTTAAATAGGAGAGGGGAGCGAAAGCAGCTGTAGATCAGAGCAGAATCACTCCCTTGGATCCTGCCACTCTGTAAAGTACGATAGCAACGTACGGAAAATCTGCAGAGCCGTTACTGCGCAGGCAAACACTGCTGCTGGTCCTGCATTGCCAGCAGGAGCTGGTGGCTCTTCCCCGCTGCCTGTGCCGGCGGGGCAAGCCCCTCAGCCCCTCTGCAGAGGTCGGCCTGGCTCTCGTTTTTGCCTCCAAAGGGACCCTTACTCTAGAAATTCCTCATGACCTCTGAGCTGTGGGTATCGATGTGGTTGCGCTCCTCCAGAAATACCTGAAAATTGAGAAATCGGTCCGGAGAGATGGAAAATCCACTTAACCGTGTGGTCTGAAACAAATAAATGTGAGTTGAAGTATTTCTGTTGACAGAAACGAAATGAGATGCAGAGAGATGGTTGGTTAGCGATCCGTTTTTGGAGCTGGGGCTGGCAGAGCACAGCAAGGTCTGCGCGGGGTCCGAGCAGTCTGTTCCGAGCTGTGCGGAGGAAGGGGCAGCCCTGATGGCACAGAGATCTGCGCTGCTCACTGCGACGGGGAGAATCCTGAAATCCTCTTCTGTGGGGATGGGAATGTGGGAAATGAATTGCCAAAACTTGGAGGATGAAATGAGTGCAAGTGACCTACATTGACTTGATATTTTCTTATTTTTTCAGCTTGATAAAATCTTCATGTTATAAACAAGGACTTTACATTAAAAGATAGTTAAGCAAGGAAACAGATGAAAATAAATTGCAGGAAGCTGTGATCCTCTGATAGGAGGCGCCGAGTACCTTGTTGTACGCTGCTTAGTGCTTCCAGCTGCAAGAAATCTCTTGTGTAAGATTTTCTTCATTGCAGAAAATCATTTATTACTTTGATGTTAATGAGCCTGTGCTAAATGATGATGGTGAACTGTCCAGGCAGAGAAGCTTCATGCGTGTCCCTGTGTTTGTTGCTGGGGCTGTGTGTCGGTCCTCGTTCCTTTTAGGCTGCTGGAATGGGCATTTCTACCAGTTGGTCTTCAAGCAGGTACAGGTGGGCGCTGTGGCCATGGGAAGCTCTGTCCTTGCATCGGCCTCGCTGCAGAGAGGGGAGAGTAGAAGTGTCTTCCTTGGCTACCCTTCGTCCCAAGGAGTTGGAAGCATTTCTGGAAAATACCACAAATCCATTTTAAGTTTTCACTTGAAACAAGGCGAGCTTGGAAACGAGCGTGTTGCTGTCCCGTTCCACGGCCGGCTTCGGGCTGTAGCAGAGCTGAGTGCGGTGGGTGCGTGGCTGGGAGACAGCAGGGGCTCGGGGGCGCTCAGCAGCAGCCTGGCAGGTAGCAGTGCTGCAGCTGGAGCCCGGGTGGGAGACGTGTGCCATCTTCAAGGTCTCGGGGGGGGGTCCCTGCTCATTTCTGCAAGCTAGAAGGTTATGCACCATGCTTTTGTAAAAGCGAGAGCCTTGAGCTATGTATACAAGTGAGAAATTCGTCAAGGAAAGGATTTATGCAACCGAGGGCGGTTCTGGTACACGGAGCTGGCGTGCGTGGAGCAGGAGGGGCAGGTTCCCCAGCAGTCCGGATCAACGCTCCTGCCCACAAGCTCTGGCAGTGGTGCTTCAACATTTGCTGTCTGAGCAGCTTGCTTTGAAGGTCCATGAGCATGAGGTGTGGAGGAGCTGTAGCTATTCTCAGAGAAAGCTGTAGTGGGGAGCTGTATGTAAATTCTAGTATTTTACTTGGGTTTGTATAACGGTTATTAAATCCCTGGTTTTGCCAATAATTCTCCATGATGCACAAAATCCTCAATAAAGAATGTCCTATCACTTTCCCAGCATCTGTCACTACATAAACACAGCCTATTAACAGTTTTATCTTTCTGAGTAAGATAACTGTATATCCTTAATTAAACCATTAGCGCAAAATTAACCAGACTAAATATACCAGTGATGTGTTGCTCATCGCTTCATGATCTGGCATAAAGCTGGAATGTTTCAGCTGATATTTGTGTTGTGCTTGATTCTGCAGAGCAAACATTGTCCTTTGTGGTACACGAAAACCCAGTCCTGTTCCCACTCCTGTGATCCGAGAATGGGTGTTGGACTGGCCCCAAAACAGCGGGGAGATTTACTGGTCGTCGGACTGCAGTTAGTGACGGGGCTCGGTCTGGGTCCCTGGCTGCTGTTGGAACCATCCAGGCGATCCGTGCTTTTGTCGTTGTGGTCACTTCTGCTGCATCGACCGGTGCTGCTCTGCGTGCTTGGCAGCCTTAGCCGTGCCTTCGCACAGGACTGTTTATTCTCTAATACGTTTGTGTAATTAGAAAGTAATCAAATAGAGCGTATTCGTAGCCAAATGCAGAGCTGCAGGTGTATGTAGTGTTTCTGGATACCAAGGTGTTATCTTGAAGGACTGTCGGGCTTCTCGAGATGGCATCTGGCAGAATACGCGGGGTGCCTGCCAGCTTAGAATGGTAGGTGTGGGAAGGGACCTTAAAGACCATCTGGTTCCACCCCCCCTGCCATGGGCAGGGACATCTTCCACCAGCCCAGGTTGCTCAGAGCTTCATCCAGCCTGGCCTTGAGCACTGCCAGGGAGGGGGCAGCCACAGCTTCTCTGGGCAACCTGGGCCAGGGCCTCACCACCCTCATGGGGAAGAATTTCTTCCTAATAATCTCCTTTTGGGAGAGGAGCTATTTTGCGTGTGTTGCAGGAACATGCTCATCGTGTCACAAAATTATCATCCCTCTGGTAGGGGAGACAAGGGAAGCTGTCTGCTGTTGGGATTTCCTACTCCTTGTTTTCTACTCCCCTTCAAAAAATCTGCAAAGGTTTGCAGTAATGTCTTTTAGAGATTTAAAGATTTAAAGATTTGAAGCTTTTATTTGCCACCATTCCTGGTGCATGTGACTGAGCCGTTGGGAGGTCCAGGACGATGATTTTTAGCAGAGCCGATCCTGTACCACGTTAACTGCTTTCTGCTGTGAGTCTCACAGAGATTAGAGCACTGAAGAAATGAAGCGTGTGCGGGGCTGAGCTCAGAAACCGAGAGCAAGGCTGTTAGCACAGCAGCTTGTGTCCAGGCTGAGGCCTGAGGTACACGGGAGTATTGTACTATATGACCAAGTCTGTCACACAGTGGACAAGTGTGTTCATCTCAGGAGGGGAAATAGAAGTGCCATGAAGGGAAGCTCTGCTCATGTCTTACTCCGTGTGGTACCTTGCGTTTGTTTGTCAGCCAGCAGCGCTCAGTGCTTGGTAGGTCTTGCCCACACTGCAGCTCCTACCAAAACTTTTAGCCACCGACAAGCAAGATTATATGTAAATCTAGTTTGTGTTCACTGCCAGGGTTTGGGGAACGGCCGTGCTCAGGGCTGCTGTCTGTCCGGCTGTCTCGGGAAGAGCTGGCTGTTGGCTGTTGCCCCCAGTTGGATGCATGCCTGTCTGGGTGGGGTGGAGCTGCGCTTCGCGGAAGGAGCTGGAGAAGCCTGGCCGTGCAGCGAGCTGGACCAGTCCTCCCGCATGGGGTGATCCCCGTGGGTGTGGACCTCTGTGTTGGTGCTGCCGTGGGTGGACTCCTCTTGCAGTGAGCAGGCACTGGACGAGTGCTTAGCAGCAGCAAATTGCCCAGACCAGTTTCAGTGATGGCATCTCTCATGCCTGCCCGTGGAGACTGTTGTGTGGACAGTACCTTGTAGTGGGAGTAACATGAAACACGCACAAAGTTTGTTTATATATAAATATTTCTGTATATGTATATAAATATTTCTATGTGTATTTCTATATATGTATATAAATATTTCTGTGTATGTATATTTCACAGCATTAAGTAGCAAGGCTGAAGAAATGTTGGTCTTGCTTTGTATTTGCACAGGAGTTCAGCTGGCTGCTGGGACCCTGCAGCAGCGTCGTAACCCCATCTGACAGGAGCTGTGCCAGCAGCTGTGCCTTCACGTTTGGGGTGACGATGAACAGAGGTGTTTCTAAGTGACTCACCTTGTGTATTGAAGCCTGCCGTTTGCTGTGGCGTGGCCGCTGGTTGGTGGTGCGTTACGAGTGACCGGACTGCCGAGCCTTGAGTTGCTTCTTGGCTTGCGTCCTGCAATGGACAGCAGGCATCTGGCCACCTTTAAACAATTTTGTTGAAGGAGGCAAGCAGAAGGGTTAGGCAACTTGGTTTATCTAGTAGAAAAGTGGATTACAAACAATAGAAGGCGTTAAACATCGCTCTGCACCAAGTGGCATTTGGTATAAAATGTGAATGGCTGTTTTGGGCATAAATCTCACAAATCCTACCCTTTTCTGTGTTGTTCAGCTGCTCTTCAGGCCCTGAAGCGTAAGAAGAGGTACGAGAAGCAGCTCGCGCAGATAGATGGCACGTTATCAACAATTGAATTTCAGAGGGAAGCCCTTGAGAATGCCAACACAAACACTGAAGTGCTTAAGAATATGGGCTTTGCTGCTAAAGCTATGAAAGCTGCTCATGACAACATGTAAGTTATTCCCTTCTGCATCTTTCTGTAGGACCTTTAGTTTGTCATTTGTTTGGTCTGCTGATTGCCAAGTGTTTCATAACCAGAGGTGGAGCTTCAGTAGAAAAGTCTTCTTTTAAAAGGCTATAACTTCAGTTAAACTGAAATACTAGATATGCTTTCATACTGAACGAAATATGCAAGTATCGATACTTTCTCAGGTCGCCACCGTGTTATATGGCACAAAGCCGCTGCCTTTGTCCTAAAGAAGGCTAGCACCAGTGTGGTCTAAAGCAGATGGAGGGGTGCACCAGTTAACAGATCCACCTAATAGCAGCAAGAATTTTAAGCCTCAAGGGGAGTCTCAAACTTCTTTTTGTGCAGTGGAGTTTGTGTATGTAGCAATAATTAAGGTAAACTGCATTGTGGGAATGTTGTACTTGCTCCAAAAGCAAATATTGTAGTTGTAATGTAATAATGTTGGATCAGGGAACAGAGCAAATTATTGTTAATACCAGTAATGCAGAACAAAACCTCCTCATCTGAAGTCATCATAAGCTAAGATTTTAGGGAGAAGTAAAAAATACATGCATAATTTTGTTGAGACACGGGGATAAAATTCAGACTTACATGCAAGAGATATTTTGGGAAAGGACCTTGTAAAATGTCACCATGGTGTGGCATTTCTACAAAACCCAAGAAGCACAGTCTTAAGTGCTGATTGGGAAAGTGCCTGATTGTATTGAACTCTTTGCTTTCTTTCACAGGGATATTGATAAAGTAGATGAGTTGATGCAGGACATTGCAGAGCAGCAAGAGCTGGCAGATGAGATTTCAACAGCCATCTCGAAGCCAGTAGGATTTGGGGAAGAATTTGATGAGGTATGCCTTAAATTTGCCTCTGTTTATAACATAGAATCATTTAGGTTGGGAAAGACCCTTAAGATTATCAAGTGCAACCGTTAACCTAACGCTGCCAAGTCCACCACGAAACCGCGTTCTTAAGCGCCACGTCTGCATCTCTTCTAAATACCTCCAGGGATGCTGACTCATACGAGATCTTTCTTTGAAGATCTGCGTATTGCATGTGTCTGGCTGTAGTACTAGGATATAAAATCTCTGCTAGACCTTGTCACTGGCTGTTCCTACCAGTGCATACAGCAGCTGTGACGCTGACTTTTTGCTGACAGTGTCTGGATGGCTTGATCTGAAAACGTTTGGACTTGGATTTCTCCTTCTCTTCACTACTTTCCCCACCCTCCTCACCCTCCAGGAGATTACATACAGGAATTCAGATAAAGAATCAGACTCATCTTCTCAGTCGGCTCTGATCCTATGCGTTGAAGTTATTTTCTTCAATAATATGACCAGCTAAATCTACTTGCTAATAAATATGATTTAAAGTTTCTTTCTTTTGTCTTTTTTTCCTCCTTTAAAAAACTAGGATGAACTCATGGCAGAACTAGAGGAACTAGAACAAGAAGAACTAGACAAAAACTTGCTGGAAATAAGTGGTCCCGAGACAGTACCACTACCAAATGTGCCCTCAATATCAATACCATCAAAACCAGGTGCGTATGGACCTATACCAGAAACATGTGAACATGTTTAACTGCCAGCTCCTCAGACTGGAGAGATCTAGCTGCAGGCAGCGCAGACGTTTTGCTTCAAATTGCTTCACGAATCACCGGTTACGTCCAGTGCTGTTTCTCCATGGGGGTAACCTGCCTGTCGTAAGAACTGTGGAAATTCCTAGTTATCGCAGAACCAGTTACTGCCTATTCTAGCGCTACCAGTTTATCTACTGCGTGGATGACGCTCAGGGTCGAGTGGAGATGTGGAGAAAGGAAGCTGCTGGCCCAACGAGGAAGTAATCCTGACAAATGTATCAAGGCTAGAAAAGGGAGTGGAGAGTGAATTAGCTCTTGGAATTAGTCCCAGGCTGGTTCAGATACCCACACTGAACCATGCCTCCTTGCTGCTGCTTTGTTTTTTAATTTGATCCCCGCTTTTCTGGCTTTTGAGAGGAACGAACGTCAGAGACCCCTCTTTGGGGACAGCTGTTGCCTCCTCTCAGGTTTGCGTGTACTCAAGCCAGACAGTACCAAACTTAGGGTCATCCCAGTCTTAGAGCACATATATATATATAAAAAAATGTTTTAGTGTGATGATTGTATGTGGAGAACAGGCAAGAAACGTTCGTATTGACACAGACAATTCACAGCTGCTGTTAAATCTGGACTGATCGCTGTTCTGTGAACTAGAAGTGATACTTTGTGAAGTACAGTGGAGCTGGAATACCTCTCGCATGCATTAATGGGGTATGAAGCTTTGCTAGCCTATTTTGCTGAATCTGCCTTGACGTATTGTGACTAAGTTGTAGACTTTGCAGCTCTATTTTGTGTGCTTACTTAGGAAAAAAGGTCAGAAAAACTGGTGGAAGAAAACAGTCCCAGCTGGTCAGTGTACCTGTAATTATCATGCTGCCTTCCAGGCTTAAAAGGGCCTGGGAAGCGGCAGATACTGCCAAAGAACAAGGACTTGCTTTAGGTGGCATGCTATGAAGTTTCCTACTTATGAGTTATAGTTCTTTTAATTTGACATAATTGATTTTGTGTTTTTCTCATGCTGTTTTGCTGGGCAGAATTGCTGACAAGTGTTGGTGAGAGGGGAGTGAGTTATATTGAGGTTTCTGAAATCTGAGCCTTCATCTAGATTCAGCAGGAGAAATGGTTTAAAGAAACACGTGCATTACATTTTTATTTCCTAGCTGGTGTAATAAGGTTTATTCTCTAAATATTCTTTGGCTATGGACATTAAAACGTACTGACTTGAACCCAGATATACTTTTTGCATTCTATCAGGTGGTAGTGACTGCACACTGGTAAGAGGCGTTGTAACTGTGCACATACTTTAGTAACTATACAGCATAAGGCTTATGTAGACAGAGCACTTTCTAAAATCATGAAAATGATAAAAATTATGAGTTTTTTTATAGTAAAAACTATGAGTATAAAACTCAGTGTGTTACAGGATTTATGTTAAGCTGCTTTAGGATGAAAATTAGAATTCTGTTAATGTATTTAAATGGCATGCTGCTTTTTGCTATAAACAAAGCTGCATCAAAGACTGGCATTTGGGATACCTTGGACTTTTGTTCTCTCAACCTAAATTGTTCTTCACTTAAAATTCACTTAATATACACTGGAATTAAGAGTTTACCACCTGTGGTCATCATGGGTGAGACTTTCAAAGACTTAATGTAACAACGCAGGTACACGCTTAGTGTGTCTCTTGGAAGTAAGCAATGCGTCGTCTGCAGTGGAGCTGACTCTTTCTGCCTCCTTTTTATTCTTGGAATGGAAAATGATCGTGAGCTTTCCTGCTTTTCCAGTTCTCAGGAGCTGTCTGGATTTTAACTTAACTGGTCTGAAGGAGAAAGTTTTTGCCATTGCCTGTCAGCTAAGCTGATGTCAGAAGAAATTCAGGCAAAAGCTGGTTTTATTTAATGGAGACTGGAAGAGCTTAATATAGAAAAAACAAATTCCAAACTTGTACAAATGATAGGTCTTGACTTTGACTTAAAGCTGACTCAGTTCTTTCTTACATAAATGTTTCGTTTGGAATGACATGAACCATTTGGAGTATGAATTGTTGGACTCTTTTTTTATCCCCTTTTGAAGCGAAAACAGTGTCTGAGGAAATGACGTCTTTTTTCTTGGTATTTTCCAAAATTATTGTTTCTGGTTTAAAACCTTTTTGCTGAGTTAATGGTTTTCATCTCCTGAAACCGGACTTGGCACGTTACGACAAATAGCAGCATTTGCTCCTCTGGAAGGACCAGAATACCAACGAGGCAGCATGTGGCCTGCTGCGTAACGGTCACATCCATCCAGCTGCTAGTGAGCGCGGCGACAAGCGGGGAGTAGCGCGTGCCCAGTGCTAGCTGGCTCTTCAGCCCGCTGGAAGAGCTTGAACTGATACAGGAGGTCTCCAAAGTCTGTACCTAGCTAGAGCAGAACACAGTAGCCTCATTTGTTGCAATTTGAGGACTTCATGATGGAATAAGGAATTTATTTTTTTTTGTGGGGGAGAGACTGTAACGCTGGAGACGTCAGACGAGTTTCTGTGAGAAGCTATATCCCTCTGAGAGGGTCTCAGAAGCTGCAGGCTCCAGGTCTTCTGCTTGGAGGCTTAGCAATGATGGAAGATGCTAAAACACTGCTGATGTATGCATCTTAACCTGCAAGTATGTTTGCATTCTTCCCGCGTGAGCGGTTGTCTTTCTGCCCGGAAAGTGGTAACATCAGGAAGTTTAGCCCATGCTGGCTTTTTCAGCAGGCACCTTTTACTTCAATTCAAGAAGGTCTTGGGTATTTTTTTTCCTCAACTAGTGTTTGGTGCTCCGTTTGCTGGTTAGGTCAGTGGCACAGAGGTTTCTCTCCTGCGAAGAATCGAGACAGGGTTCTGTCAAGATTCCCACTCATTTGTTGCCCTTTCATGTTTTGCAGCCAAGAAGAAAGAGGAGGAAGAGGATGATGACATGAAAGAGCTGGAAGCTTGGGCAGGAACCATGTAACCACAGCAGTAACTGGCTGGAAAAAGACTTTGATTATCTATTCTGGGTGCAAATGTGTTGTGTTGAGGAGAAAGCATAAGCAAAATGTCTTTATCTTTAATTTTAACCCAAAGCAGTGGGAACTGCAGTGCTGTTTTCTGCGTAGCATGGTCTCCACAAAGGAAAGAAGGGGGAGCAGGGGGCATTGCCTGCAGTTTATACAGTTGAATTTCTGTAAAAAGGTATTTGCAAAATCAAACATTCAGCTTTTGGACTGTGCTACTGCGACTGCTGGATCTTCATCTTCGGAAGATTGGGCCATATTGGATTGAAATAAGGTGAAAAACACTCTGTAATTTTAAGTCAGTTTTAGTGTGTCTAGAAGTCTTGTTAAGGCATTTAAAACCAGGAAAAGTCCTAAGCCACCGTCGGCTTCTTATTGTGTTTAGGTGCAAGAATGCTTTAGGTTTTTAGTTCTCTGCAAGTTACATTTATATCCCTCGACTGATGTGTGGCCAGCCTCGTGTTTGTCACCGCAACAGTGTAGTTCCTGTTCCCATTTTAATTGGTGATGATGATTTGCTGTTGACAAACGCTGTCTGGGACGTAGGGGAGGTTTAAATTTCAGTTGTACATTTTTCTACATAGCACTACAATAGCACTGTTTATTGCTTCTTTTGTGATAATTGATAACCCATTCAAATACATGCACACAATTATTTTAATTAAGAAACTACTATGGATTGCACTGTATTAAATATCTTGATTAATTTTCATCTGTGGCTACTGTTGTCAGTTTTTTGTGATGTTGAAGTGATCTGACTATAACCTGCGTGCGGCGTGGGCCCTTTCGCCGTGAGTGACGTGCACTCCGTAAAGCCGGCTGAGCTTCGGTGGGGTGGTGTAGTTTCGGTGTAGAATACTACAGCCTTAGCTGAGCGAGGCTGCCGGAGGGCTGCTACAGCTCTTTTCTTATTGTAAGAAGATTGTGATCCACCAGGTCACAATCCCCACACTAAGGAGAAGTCAGAGCTGAATTAACAGTGGAAGCGACAGGTTTAGGGACAGAGCTGGGAGCCTTGGCTTGATATTTTTTGTCATGGAAATGCTGCCTGTTGTGCACTGTGCTAACAAATGTTGTGCTGTCAAGCAGCAGCGTGACGGCAGTTATGGCTGAGCATCTCGAGTGCGGTGAAGTGTCGTAAGAGAAGTGCTCAGGTGTAGCTGGGAGAGGGAAAAGAAATCCCGTTAGCACTGTTAATGCTGTTCGGGTTACTGATGTAGAAGATCAGAAACGGGGTGGCAGAGGCACCGCCTGGCAACCCAGCTGCTGCCCGGGTTGTGTTCGCTTTCCTGCCCCTGTAGCCCATTGCTTCAGCTGAAGGGAGAACCCAGTCTGCACAGCCAGAAGAAAATGTGTTACTGAGTGTGTCTGATGGTTCCTGGTTACTTTTAGCCAGCTGGCTGGGACAGCCTTATTTTTCACAACCTGTTTTTTCTTGATTATTTTCATAAATAATGAGGTGGTTTCTTAATCCTACAATTTATTAGGTATGTCTGGGGACCATTCACCTTTCTGCTTTGAGTATCGCTGAATTCCTTGATATGTTGCGTACTGTGAGTGAATAGCTGAAATGCTGAGAGTGAAACATTTTTCTGCCCTGCTCAGACTCCTCCCGTGGGCAGAACTCCCTGTGAGGAGCACCGAGACGCAGCGCCAGGCGAAGCAGCTGTGGGCTGCCAGCAGGCTGTTTGTGGCTCTGCGCTCGCTGCCCAGGATTTCCCCGTCCTAGGAAGGGCAGTGGGGTTCCAGCTAGGAAACTGTTCTCAATTAACTTGCCCTCGTCGGGCAGCTTAGTTGGAAGCTGCATCCATGTTTTCGTGTAGAGCTGCTGTTCTGTGTTAGAGGCAAGCAGAAAACTGGGATCCAGGTATTTTCCGTTTGTGGCTAATCCTTGTTTTTTCCCATAGGGATGGTGAAGAGCATGGTTGATGTTACACGTGTGTATGGGACTGACCCACCTAACGCAGGGCGAAAATACAGCCTGGGCTGACGGGTGCCATTACTGCCTTTCCCTTACAACGCTGTCAGCCACTTGCAGAGGGGTGGCCGGTATCTCTGCTGTGCTTCGGCAAGGGATGGGACTGGGTGACCACAGAGGGCCCTGTCAACCCCTGCCATGCTGGGATCCTGTGAGCTGGTGTTTATGCTGCGCATTTGGGTTGGGGGAGGCACGAAAGAAATTGCTGCGTGGTGGCCACGGAAAGGCTCAGGACTTCGCACCGAGTATCTGCTTCTGTACCTTTCAAACAGGGCGAACACGCAAAGGCTGGGCCGCGGAGTGGCGGAGGGGGCTTTGCTTTCAGCGCTGCTGGTGATAAACCTCGGCACGCATCCTGCCCCGGGGCTGCGGAGCGCTGGTGTTGTACGGCAAGGAGGGAGAGCCGTAGCTCTGCCCGACACTGCTTCGTGTGAAATCAGTCCTCAGTGTCGTCGGATCTTTGCCTTCCCAGATGCATGAGTGGCTTTCCTGTGTGCCTTTCCTGGCCTGCTCTCCAACAGATGCTCGTTCTGGGACTGCTTTAAGACACAGACGTTCAACTGCAAGAACCTTCGGTGTAGTGTTAACTAGGTGGGAAAGAAGAGGGGCTCCGTTAGCCGCCGGTGGCAAACCGCTCTCCAGGGGCTTAACTGATGAGCAGAGTCCCTGGTTAGCTGCTGTGTGGTAGCCACGGACTCTCGGGAGGCCCTTGGGGGTCTTCCCCGGCGTGGGCAAGAGGAGCTCGCTGGGGAGCGGGTGGCCTGGCACGCCAGTCCGGGTGCCGCGGGAGCAAAGCCGAGCGTCATGCGGCGAACGTGGCACACCAGGAGCCATCTCAGGGTGTGTGTGGGGGCAATGTGCTCACTAGAATGTGTCATCTGCTTGGTAATTCAGGCGTTTGAGGGAAAGTGTGGCTTCTCCAGGAAAAGTCATCGGACCTTTGGCTTTGCTTCGCCTGTGGGGAAGCGCTCCCCGGGAATGGGCACCGCACCCCGGCTGCCCGTCCCTGACGAAACTCCTTTGGGCCACAGGCTCTGCTGCAGGACCTGCCACAACTGTTCCTGCGTTCGTCGGTCTGCTCTTACTGCTCATGGATGAATCTGGCTTGGTGTCAGCCGGGAGAACAGCTCCAGTGCCGAGAGGAGGACGAGCTGTCGGTCTGCTCCACCCGCTTCAGTTCAAGCGTTTTGCATCCAGCCAAGCTGTGCCTGGGGAAGTCCCCTCCTGTGCACGGCCTCTGTCCGCGCCGGTGGGGTCAGACGTGGCTTCGATGCCAGCCGCAGGGGCTGAAAAGGGGCTGAAAAGGGGCTCCCGGCTCCAGGGAGAGGAAGCCTGGGAGCTCAGCAGCAAGCGGAGCTCAGCAGTTGCGTCCCTGCGTGCGGCTGCCGTTGGCTCCCGCGGTGTGGGCAAGGCTGGGCCTGCTCCGAGCGCCCTTGGCGTGGCGGTTCCTTGGCATGGTTTCTTCAGGGGTGGGTGGAGGTGCAGCTCCTCCCCACAGACGTGGAGAACCCGTGTGAGCGTGGGAAGGGTGCTGTGGAAGTGGTGGGAGGCAGGAGAGGCCATTTTCAAAGGGGCCGTCTCGGCCGTGTGTGTTGACGCGGCGATGGGAGGGAGCAGGAACGTTTTGCGAGCTCCCAGCAGCGGCTGCACCCGGGCACGCACATGTTTGGTCCTCCTCTTCACAGAGTCCCAGCATGGCAGGGGCTGGAAGGGACCTCGGGATCACCCAGCCCAACCCCCTGCCCAAGCAGGGTCACCCAGAGCAGGCTGCACAGCACTGCGGCCAGGCGGGTCTGGAATATCTCCAGAGAAGGAGACTCCACAGCCTCCCTG
>Ga0065711_1042484_pt1 | contig 15346 bp, 8 predicted proteins | sample Hoacrofraction12_FD_59098 | JGI IMG/M metagenome (GOLD analysis project Ga0065711, IMG submission 59098) | Hoatzin crop microbial communities from Cojedes, Venezuela - Epithelial fraction 12 v2 (version 2) | ecosystem: Host-associated > Birds > Digestive system > Esophagus > Crop | place... | reverse complement strand
GGAAATAACCGACGATAACCAGCGATAACCCGAAATAACCGATTTCGCAAAAAATAATATTTGTACCTTTGCACTGTCAAAAGGAAAAAACACTGTACAACCTTGCGACAAGGCTTAAAAATCTCCAGCCGGCGAAAGACATATAATATGGAGGGCCATCAACAACCATTTAATATCGTATTCGTTATGTTACAGTATCAACTTTATCAGGACAAGAGTGCCATTGCGGGCGCGACAATGTAGACGACTTCAGCGTGGCATCGTGCATGAAGGCGGTGATGGCAAGGGGGCGTGGATTTTACCTTACGGCCTAAGGCCATGGTCGATTAATTGATTTGTTACAAAATTATTATATGAAATTAGTCATTTTTTCGCCGTGACGACCTTTCCCGGAGGAACTGTCGTCTCATTATTATTATTTTGTCGCCGTGACGATTCCTTCCTTGAAGTAGCTGTTACCCTTCACCCGGATATCGCCTTCGGTAGCGCTTGTATTCACCTTCTTAAAATAGCATTTAAATGTTTTATATCCGTCAGTGGATGCCGTGGTACCGTTATATTCCGACCAGGAAATCGTGCGATTGTAATAATAGTCTCCGTAGGTAGTCGATCCGTCGATAGAACCAAGTTCCACGGGCATTTCCTTAAATCCATCTGCCTGCACGTTGGGATAAATATTATTATTGCTGCAGTCGATATTGAAGGTCAGGGGGAAGCGGCGCTCGGAGATACCGGCAGGAATCGTTATATTCACCTCCACATTTTCACCGCTTACCGTCTTCGTGACTTTAAGCTCCAGAGGTTTGGAATATTCAAAGACGACATCCCTCACTAGACCGGTACTACTTGTAATTGTAATAGTCTGCTTTGCGATAGTACCCTTCTCCGGCAGGGCTTTAAGATTGAAAGTAATAGTGCGGAAGCCGTCATTATCGTCACCGTAACTCAAAGTGTAGCCGTTTTCAAGAACATTACCATCATTAGCACCTGTCAGAATCACGTAAGCCTCACCATCGACGACATCTTCTGTGTTTTTTACCTTGTTACCTGTCGTACTTGAATTATCTTTATCAGGAATATGTTTATACTTAAGCGTTACCTGACCTTCCTTGGTAAAGAGCTCATCAGTATACTGCACATAGAGACGTGCTTCGTCGGAACTGATATTCGTCAGATCTGCCGACACGGAAGACACGGAAACATTATTCATAGCCTGACCGTGAACAGCATCGTAGATATAGTCAGTACCGCGAGACTTCACTTCTCTGATATTAAGAGTATACGACATATTTCGCAACAGATGGTAGAACGTACTTGTCTTCACCTTTATATTGCCTTCCTCCACGGAATCAGGATATACGAAGTCAGCCTTATAATATGACGGGGTTGAATCTTTGTCATACTGACCTTTGATAATGATAAACGAAGGATCTGTTGTTGTCTTGTCCTGGTTACGCTCATACATATACGTTGGATTTTTGGGATCAACGAACGGGAAAGAGTTATCTCCGTCACCACCTTGATTTACTATGGGATTGTCAGCCAGAGTCATTTCCTCAGGCTCGAAACCATAATACTGCTGATTGTTGACCAAATCCTCGTATGACTTTGTTACCGGCAGGTTATTCTCATTCATTGTCACATAATCTGCGAATCGGTTGGCGAGAGGGTCTGAGGGATTATCAACAGTGGCATTGGCATTATACGGTGCGATAGTTCCGTTATTGGGCCGATTAAAAACATAGTAGCCAAGAATCGTGAACTTGCCTTTTAATGAATCAGCAACTGTAACATTCACCTTCAGGAAGTTACGCACGAGGGGGATGTTTCTGAAATCCTTCAGAGTCTGTTCATCAGCCTTTTCAACAGTATTACCGTCGATTTCCACCTCAACCATCTTAATACCATTGGGCAGCGATACTCTCTGCCAATAAGCATCCAGACTGTCTTTGACATACATCTTGCTGAAGACTGTACTCTCAGTATTGATAGTCATTGATTGTGGCGTATAATTACCGACAATATGCACTATACGAGGACGAGACGTAGCATGGAGCACCACGTGGAAAGGAGTATAATAGTACCCGTCAAGGGTGTCGGTTCTTACGTCGTACTGAGTTTTCTTTGGGTTATCCTCATAAATACCAGGCTCACCCTTAACGGCCTCAAGCAGCAGTCCATTTTCATCGAAGACGATAGCGTAGATAGTCTTCATGAGATTGTTACCGTCAGTGCCTTCAGCCATAACCCTGGTCGGCATTCCGGATTCCTTTGGCACCCAAAGACCGAGGTCTACAACCACAGGAGTACCCTCAACTGTCTGGCTGTCGTAAGACGACAGTTCCATCTTGTCGGAGCAACCTACAGCAAGGAGCATTGCCGACAGTGCTATTCCTATATGTTTGAATATCTTCATCGTCTTTACTTTTTAATCTTCTACGTAATTAGTATCACCATCAGGCATGATATAATATTTCGTCGCATCTTTCTGAGCATCTTCTCCCCAATACCAAAGGTCATAGACGGGACGGGAATAAACATAATTACGACTGGTAGGAGTGACGAAAGTGGGATTGCCATTCTCTGGCTTATAATATGCGCGACCACTACTTGCCCAGTAATATGTTTCTGTACCAAACTGTTTTGGAATAATTCCTTCATTCTGCAGATGCACGCAGAATTGAATCTCTGCCTCTGTCGGCAATCTCCAACGACCTGCCGGATATCCACCTTCTTGAAAAGTTGCAGCTCTTTTCTGTGCTTCTTCGAATGTATGAGGTGATGATGATGACCAAGCCGATGCTAACATAAATTTTGGTGCTATTATTTGTCGTCCATCTTCTGTCGTCGTTCCTATCATAATTGCCTTTGCGGCAGTATTGTTCCAACTCTTGGTATTGCCCTTATTATTTTGGTATAATGCCAAACTATTATAATTATATCCAGCAGAAACTCGAGGATCTCCTATCTTGTAATAATAGGTATATGAAGTGTTATTAACATAATATGTATAATAGCCATTTTCAGAATTAAAAGAAGTTACCGTAACCTGAATTAGACGATTATTTGTAAGGCTGCCGCCAGTAGATGAAAGCAATCCAACCAAAGAACCATAATTTGTTGTGTAATAATAGTAATATTTTTGGTTCCATCCATCCCATTCCTTGCTATACTCTAAAGGTTTATAATATGAATCGTCATCAGCCTCCTCGTTCCTCGTACCCAGTGTTCCATTATTGAAAACATGTGCAAAATATCCATTAACAAACACATTATCTCCCTCCACAGTCGAAATATAAATTTCCGGATACTGCGTTATCGTCAATGTCTCCGTCAAGCCAGAGGAACTTTCAACCAATACTTTGATCACATGCTTTACACAAGCACCCGTGGTAAAATTATGTGTTACAGTAATGGTATGTTCTTTATCATCAATGGTTACGCCATAATCCTTTTCTATTTCTGAGTCATCATCAGGTGATTTATATTTAGTTGTTGTGGTTGTTCCTGCTGTTGAATAATTATTATACTCAGCATATATAACCTTTGCCGTAATCGAAGTAGAGGAACTGTAATCGAAAGTCACGCTCGAAGCATCCTTCACCACAGTATCTGTCGGCATCACAACAAGATAGTCATACCTGCTGAACACATCAGTCATATTACCCTTCTCACCCTGATAAGTATCAACTTTGCCCCACGGCGCGATGGTATATCCCAAGGGCGAAACCTCGACGGGGATGGCCTCGGTGGTATTACCCGGAGACGTGATATCGATATATAGCTGATAGAAAGTGTTCTTTTTGAATTCATTGCTCAGACGATTCGCCGAGAACTGATAATAAGTATTCTGGTGGCTGGATACTGTTCCATCCTCGTTTTTATGATACCAAGGCACGCAGATAATTACGCGGGCAGTACTACCGTCAGCCTCGAAGTCCTCCCATGTTCGGGGATAGCTATAGAACGGCTGATGAGTATAGAGATACTCTTCAGTCACTGTAGCATCATTTTCATCCGTCTCCTCATGAGTCTTAGCTTCTGTCAACTTGGCCCCCCCTCTACCGTATATAAGATAATAATCATCATCCTGAGTACCCAGATTCTCAGGTATATCGTCAACCATACCCCGGGTGGCACCGTTATAGAAGCTTACTGTTAAATGCTCCGGGTCGCTATACCATGTCGTCTTATTGCCATCGTCGTCAGTCACCTCTGCCGACTCTGCCACTTTAAGATAGCATTGTATCTTAGCCGCCGAACGATAAAGCGGCACGATGCCACTCAGCGTAACCTGAGTATTTCCACTGCCATCTGTCGTCGAAGAAGGAGTCATGCTATCCATTTCTCCGCTTGTCACGAAGGTATACTTTTCCGACAGCTGAGACGCCCACGCTGTATGAAGCTCTGTCTGTTTCAGAGACTCACGTGTATATCCCTCGCTTTCGTCATATCCGGACCAAGGGCGGTTGCCGATAACATAGCAGTCGATTTTATTCGACATATTGCTGCCGAAAATCTTTGTCAGGTCGTCGTCGGTAACTCTGACGTAGACAGTATAGAGACAGTCGGTATGATCGTCGTCGTCATCGTGGTTATAGTGCGTTGTGCTTTCACTTTGTTCCACGTTACATCCCATAAGATAGTACAGAGGCGCATCGGTGTCGGTAGAGCCCGCCGAATAGAAGAAGACATCGACATTATTGATATAATTCTCATTATACTGATCCTCACCAGGCGAAGTTGTCTCGTTGGCTCTGGTAGAAATTGCCCCCACCTCCGATTGCGGCAGATACATCTGCAGTTTGATATAGCTGCCCTCCACGCCGGGGATATTATTTTCCTTGGCGTCGTTAACATCCTCGCTGCAGGCCATCAGCGCGAAGATTGTCAGGAATGCTATAAATATATTTTTCTTCATATCGTGAGCTATATATTAGTTAACCTGCTGGACGATGGTCCATTCGGTGAAATTTTCATTTCCGGTAAGATTGTTGACGATAGAACCGTTGCCCATACTGTCGATAATGAATATACGCAATATCGCCCTGTTCTCCTTGGTCACCGACTCCTGGTTTTTCGCTCTGATAATCAGAGTCGCCTTCTCGCCGGTGAATCCCGACGGAGAGTCGATTACATTGCCGTTCTCGTCGATGAATTCGAAGGCATTGGCAGTACCGCCGACGGAAATCAGGCTGGCACGCCAACTGGCATTTTCTGGCTTAGAGATTTCGAACGTACACTTCGCTGTCTTGAAGTTGATGTAGATATACCCGGTTTTATCATCTATACGAACAAAACCGTCTTCAGCCCATTCTATCTGACCCCCACCGGCAATAGTTACGCCATTATTCTCATCGGAATACTCTATATCCTGAACGTCCCAATCCTGAACATCCACCTCGAGAGGCAAATAGTCGGAACTGATATTCATACGCATCTTATAATGATGAGTTCCATCTATCTTGTTATTTACAATTCCCTTGGCTGTCTGCTGGTCCATCACTTCGTAGAAGTAGAAGGAGTTGTCTTTATCCTCATCCCAATAAGTATATTGTCTCCATCCACGGGAACCTGTTTTTTGAATCTCGCATTTCGCATAGTACTTATGTATCACGCGATAAGTCACCCTTACTTTTATCATACGTCCTGCGACAGCCGGATCGAAAGGAATTACCATAACATACTTATCTCCGTCGGCACCGAAGAGATTTACAGCCTGATCGCTCTCAATAACACCATGGGTATAGTCCGACGAAGTGCTTGAAATTTTAAAAGCGCTCCATTGAGTATCATTAATGATGTAACTGGTAAGAGTCTCATTAGAACGATTAGTATTAGCCGTTGCCACCTCATTCTCAAAGTCTTCGGGGAAAGCGATAAACGACCCTTTATAATCGTCATCTGATAATTCATTGCCTTTCTTCGTCCATTGCATTACAAGATCTTTATTCAGCGATGTCAAAGGAATGGAGTATGATATAAACGGCTTGTCGAAATTATAATTCTCGCCGTCATCTTTTCCCTCGGGAGAGCAGTCTGACCATGTCGGGAAGGCGGGTACATGATTGAGGAGCTCGAGGGTTCCCTTATCGTAATAATCCATTATTTCGACACCCTCGATGACAAACTTTGACTCTTCCCTGCTGTAAGAATAACGATATGTATTGGATTCATAAGTAAAATCCTTTGTTCCGAGACCGTCAAACTGAGATTCCTCATTATCAAGATTGATACCTGAAACAAGAGAAAGCTCCACTTTTGCAAGACCGTGGCGCATAGACCAATGTACATAATTATCCTTGGGCTGAGTCTCGTCAGTATATGCTACACCACCTGTCTGTCTTGTTCCCCAGAGCACGTCGGGCATATTGTCATACTTATACGACTGGAAGCATCTTACTGCCGGAATACCATCGGTACCGGTTGCGAGGTGGACAAGACTGTCAGTATCTGTCTTTCTACCAGTATCATTTGCGCTGTAAGTCTCGGTTCCATCGAGATAAGGAGCGTATGCGAAGAACGACAGTTTCTGCGGACTGGTAGGCCAGTAACGCTTGTTTTCATGCTTCCACGGCTGCTGCTCAGCATTGAAAGTGACTTGCTCGTTGTTGAAGATTACGGCCTTGGCATCCCCAACCTTTGTAAAGGCGGCATCTCCCGTATAATAGGCATATACACCGATGCCGTTGCCGTTTTTCTTTATCACGTCGGTTGTTTTAGCGGAGACGACATCACTCAGAGAGGTTCTGGTTGTTGACGATGAAGCCTCTTTCGACGCTGCACTCATCATTATTTCGCCGTTGGAAGGAGCGAAAATCTCCGGTTCCATCGGATCCACTGCTGTCGTATTGTCGCTGCAGGCCGTCATGGCGAGCGCGACAGTGACAATCATCGAATATCTTATGAATGCATTCCGTCTCATCTATATCTTTTCTTTTTTAGTATCCAATTCCTTAATGCCATAGCCATCATTGATCCAGTCATAAACTTCTGCATCGAAGAGAATCTCATCAAGGTTGATTTCTACATTATACTGATATGCTTTGTTCATCACCCAGGATTCAACGGTATTTCCGCTTTGGTCTTTTCCCTTGCTGAGCAGCACCGATCCCGACATGTCGGTATATTTATATCCGTATTTGTTGTCCTTGTCGGCAGGGAAGGTGATAGTATACTTTATCGCCAGTGTCGCGTCAGCCTGCAATGTCTGAGGAAGCATGAGGAATACATTATTATTTTCTTTTCCTTTCTCATTGCTCCAGTTGCAGTAAAGTCTTTCAGGAGATTGTATATTATTCCACTTAAATGTGGTTGTCTTTTTATCGTTATCATATTCCGGTGTAAGTTCACCGTCGGTATAAATCTGTCCGAAGATCACTTGCTGTATCTCCAGCGTGCAGCCATCTTTGACCAATTCATCGCTTAGCGTCGCCGCAACGGTGACTCTCGACAGCAGGTGTGAGAATTTCAGTTCTATAGTCTCGCCGATTTTCGGTTTTGTCATGTCGGGCACGAGTTGTGACATCATGAAGTCCACCTGTTCGGCGGCGTTGGCCTTCACCTCGAAGTTCCATGTTCCCATGCCGGGGGTTTCGTTTGTAGGCAGGGTGATGCCGTTGTCACTAGTGCGGTAAGGATAGTATCCGTAGAACGACAGTCTGTCGGGACCTCCCTTGGAGGTGGCTCCGTTGCCGTCGACATCTTTTTCAGTCTCGCCGCCGTCCGTTTCGTTCGGCCAGTATTTCAAAGGAGAATACTCCCAGGAGCCATTTTCTTTCTTGATCACAGCCTGGTCGTACATAAAATTAGGTTCCAGCGTCCCCTTGTCGCTGTCCCATGTTGATTTGTCGTGATAGAAGCCCATCACTCCGATAGCATCACCCTCGCTGAAGCTTGTCGTGGTGATATAGGAGTCGCCCGCTCTTGTCGACGGCGACGCCGAGTATACTCCGAAGAGTATGGCGCTGTGGTCGTGTTTCACAGCTTCAAAGAATTCACCCTCGTGGTTGGTGCATCCGCAGAGAGCGAGAGCACCAGCCACAAGGTTGAATATAGTGTGAATTCTTCTTTTAGTCATAAAAGAAATTTAAGTTATTACTTAACATTGATAGGAACATAAACCTCGGTAACGACGGTGCCGCTGCCTTCGCCCGACTCAGAGCCTTCGCCCGACTCGGATCCCTCGCCTTCGCCTTCGCCGGATGCGGAAGAGCTGTCATCCCAATCCTGAACGGTAGCGTCGAACTTGATGGATGTGAGTCCGAGGTGCATGATAAGGTTGTACTTCTTACCGAGCTCTACAGCCTCCTCGAAGGTAACGTTCTTGGTGATGGTCTGTGTAACCTCGGAATAACCGCCGCTCAGATGCGGGTCTTCGGTTCTTACTACGTATGTTACGGTAACTGAGAATGTCGGTTTTGTGCCGGGGATGAACACGAGAGGATTAGCCTCGTCAGCGTATACATTCTTAGCGTCGGTGGTAACACCTGCGGGCAGGTCAGAGTACTTGGTAACCGATGCCGGCTCTGCGATATCCTCGTTCAGAGTAGCGTTGGAGTTAGTCTTGTCCTCCTCAGAGCTTGCTTCGGAAGTGACAGTGTGGCTGAAGCCGGAAACTGTGCTTTCGTCGACAGTCCACTCACCAGTTACGAGGTCGAGCTTACCGCCGGTAGCGATGCAGTCGTTCTCATCGAGTTTGTTGTCGCCGTTATAGTCGGTAGTGGGATTGTCGGCATTGGTGTTATTGTTTTCGATAACGATGGTAGAGATTGTCACCTTGGTATTCTCGGGCATTGCGCCGCCGGTGATATCACCGTCTTTGTCGATATCCAGGACAGCCTGCAGACCGCCTGTATCGGTGTAAGTGATTTTAGTCTCGCCGGTCTCGGGATCGGTGGTGGTAGTCTCAGCGCCGCTACCTCCTACCTTGGAGAGAGCGTGCTTGAAGAGGAACTTCACCTTCTCGGTAACCGTCTGCTTGGTGAGGTCGATGTTAACGTCGGCCAGACCGCCTTCGACGGTAGCACCCGTCTGTTTGCCGCCGCTTGCGAGCTGGTATTCAGAGCCCTCGGCAGTACCCCAGAGCAGGTCGACATTCTTTCCGTCGGTAGCGAGACGATAGGTCACTATAGGATGGCCTTTCTCTTCATTCGAAGTGATAGCGATGATACCGCTCTCGTCCTCGGCGACGTTTTCAAGCTTTCCTGTAGTAGCGTCACCGGCAAAGGGAGCGTAAGCGAAGAAGCTGATATAACTCTCGGTAGAACCGGTAGCGCCCTCGTTGTCGGCTGAGCTGTTGTCGTTGGGCCAGTATTTCACGGGGTCGTAAGTCCAGAGGCTCTGCGTATTATCGTAAGTCACCTTCTGGTTATACATCCAGTTAGGAGTATAATATCCGTCGGCGTCTTTCCATTTCTGATTTCCTGTATAGAAAGCGAACACACCGAATCCATAGTCAGACTGGCGGAGCACCTCGGTATTGATGCTGCCTGTTGCGCCGGCTCTCGTGCCAACGCTCTTTTTAAGGTAGGTACCGAAAGAGATCGGGGTACCCAGTGCCTTTTCTGCCTCAGCGTTGACGAAGACATCGTCCTGAGAGCAGCTGGCGAAAATCATTGCTGCAGATGCAGCCATTACTAAATACTTTTTCATTTGTGTCTATCATTTATCGTTGTTGGTTTGTTCTACGTTGATGGGGAGATCGATCTGAGTAGCATCTTCAACATCCTCCCAGTTAGCAACTGTAGCAGTAAGTTTCACGCTTGTCATACCGATGCCGAGAAGAAGGGTGTAAGACTTGCCTGCCTCTGCGGTGAATTTGGAGATTTTCTTTGTGATAACGTTCTTGATGCGGGAATAACCGGCCTTCAGGTTTGCGTCTTCTGTTGTCACGTAGTATGTGATGGTAACGGTAACGTCGCCTGCCTCTGAGCTCGGGATGAACATGTAAGCATCAGTCTCGTTCTTGAAGAGATTCTGTGCAGTGGCTGTGACACCGTCAACAGTCTGAACCTCATCTTTACCACTGTCCTTGATTGCCTTGTTCAGGTTGTCGCTGTCGAGAGTTACTTCAACAGTTCCTGATACGTTCTCCCACAGAGGAGTATTGGCTGTGGTGTTGTTGAGGTTGAGAACACCCTCTGTACCGCCACCGAAACCGGTGATTTCAACGCTTTCAACGGTGATCTTTGTAGCGTCATCCTTTGTTCCGCCAAGGTCTACCTTGTCGAAAGCACCCTGAATCTTAAGGTTCAGTTTGGTAAGAGCATGTCTGAAGTAGAGATCTACGGTCTGAGAAACGCTCGGTTTGATAAGGTTGAGGTAAGGAAGACCCGGTGTAAGATTAACATCTGTACCTGTAACGTTTGACCAAGTAGTTGTACCATCCTTTACAACAGCCCAGAGCAGGTCTACGCTCTCTGCAGGATCGGTAGCCACCTTATAAGTAACCTTCGGGTCGCCGGTGGTAGCATTGCCAGTAATTTTTGTGATTCCGTACTCGGTGCCTTTGACAGTACCATTTTCAAGGTCAGTAACATCTACATAAGGAGCATAAGCGAAGAATGTGAGACAGTCAGCGCCGCCTTCAGAAGTAGCACCACCTTTATCGCTCTTACCGTCAACTACTCCGTTAGCAGTCTCGTTCGGCCAGTACTTCAGAGGAGAGTAAGTCCAGTTTTCGTTTTCATCGGAAACTGAAACCTTCTGGTTGTACATGAAGTTAGGCTCTGTAGATCCGTTATAGGTAGAAGCGTCAGAATAGAAAGCGAACAGACCGAAGCCTTGGTTCTGAAGAGTCTCATCAGTCATTGTTCCCTCATATCCAGCACGAGTCATAGTAGACTGGGGTACATACGAACTTACGAGCACAGGGATTTGTCTTGAAGACTCCTGAGTCTCTGTTAATTCACTCTGCGAACAAGAACCGAGCACCATTGCCAGTCCTGCGGACAAAACAAATAAATTCTTTTTCATTTTCGTCGATTTTTTTGGTTTATATTTTTTACTGTTTATTATCTTGTCAGAGTCCGATGTCAATAGTTCCTCCGTCTTCCCACGGAGCCACCTCGGCATCGAATCCTCCTCCTTTAATCTTCTTATCCTCCACGTCGGGCAGCACAATAATGTCGGTTTCATCGAGAATCGGGGCATCCAGGATGAGCTCGAGGGCCAGCACCACATCCGCGGGATGAAGCTCCGAGCCCGGCTCGCCGTTATTTATATAATGTATGAACTTACCGACATTGAAACGGAACAGTTTGGTAGTGCCGTCCTTGAGTGTGAAATTGAGAGTGATCACATTGTCTTCGGCATTTCTCGAGGCGAGATACTCCTTGCCCCGGGGCAGTCCGAAGGTATTCACTGTGATAGTAATCCAGCCTTCGCTCTGGTTGTCGCTGTTGAGAGTCGTCTTCCAACCGCTGAGCAGCAGGGTTCCGGTTTCGCCTGTTCGCCATACCTGGCTGAGCTGGCATCCGTTGGCCAGTCCGTCGATATTTCCCTCCACGGAGAGCATATTGCCGATACCTCTCACGCGCGCTCTTACATAAAGAGTGGTGGTAAGCGGGTATACGACCTCATTGTAGACATAAAGGACCGAATCCACCGTCTTGCGGCTGTCGTTGCGATGCTCATAGTTAACGAACACCGCCTGCTCCTCGAGCATCTCCTCCGTGATGACGATCTCGTCGGTGGCATAACCGAGGCGCTCGGGGTCGCACATATACGTCACTCCCTCGTCCCACTTCTGGGTGGTTCTGGTGGTGACGTTGCGTGCCAGGGCCAGGGCGTCGGTATAGCTCGTCAGATTCTGGAAGTATATCGAACCGAACTCATCCTTGCTCTGATTGAAGATAAGCATCTTGTAAGTGCCCGGCTTGAGGCTCACGGTGGTACTGTTGACGCTGTTTGTCACCGTTGTCTGTGTGATGGCGTCGCCATCCTTCGCGAAGAGCACCGTCATGCCCGAAGGAGTCTGCTTGAACTCGCTGAGCCAGTCGACATTCAGCTTCACTATCGCCGCCTCGGGGTAGTATACCTCGAGAGGACGCCGGTCGCAAGCGGAAATTACCGTCGAGATGGCGAAGAAAGCGCACAGGCCCTTAGCTACGGCCTTGATACCTCTGATACTCATTCCGCCCCTCCTTTCCGCTTATTCTTGTTCTTCTTGAAGAGATTCATATCCAACAGATATACCAATGACACCTTTGCCTTGAGCGGACCGGCATACCACGAGTTACCGTTATACTGCCAGATGAGGTGGCGGTCGTGGAACATACCGTGGTAGCGGCGGAACTTAGTGTTGAAGTAACCCACGCCGAGCGAATACTCCATATTCCAGCGGCGCCCGAGACGATGAGCGAAGCCTGCCGAGACACCGGTAGCGAGATACTCGCCCTGATATCCCTTGCTTGCCCATTCGATGTCGTACTTGCCGCTCATGACGAAAGCACCGACGAAGGCTCCGGTGAGCCAGCGGTGGCAGCGGTCGTGAGCGTTGAGCCAGTAGCGGCCCTCAACACCGACGTTGAGGATCTCGTAGGCGCGGCTGTTGTGATGCCATACATACCAGGGAGCCTGCCATTCGGCCATCACCGACCACTGTCTGTTCTTTCCGAACCATCGCTCCACTTCGAGATTCGGCGCCAGGGCCGCATCGTAGAGCAGATTGTTCTTGACAGCCAAAATGGGGCGCATGCCTTCGTCGCAGTCGTCCTCGGCAACGGGTTCGGGTTCCGGAACGGCTTCCGCTACCGGCTCGGGCTCGGGCGTAGACTCTACAATGACAGGCGCCGGCTCGGGCTCGGCCACCACGACGGGGGCAGGGGTGTAGTTCAACAGTACGGAAGTGTAACGGAGCTTTCCGAAAGCATTGCGGAAGAGGTAGCGATAGGTGGAAGGGTATTTGGCCTTCAGCATCGCCAGCTTCTTGTCCGGATGTACATTGCTGTCGATGATTCTCAACACTTGATTCTTATATTTCAAATCAGAATTTTCTACGTATGTGCGCAGGTCGTCCCAGTTCTCCCCGCCGAAGACGGTGGTGATAGAATCCTCGTTGAAATGGTACTTTTCTGCGATATATTTCTTCAAACTGTTGGCACGGGCGGTAGACAGACGCTTGTTGTATTCGAGGCGTCCCTCGGGTGAAGCATAACCGCTGAGGGTGATGCTCTTGATGTCGGCGTTGCCTGATATCAGGGAGTCGATCATGGCTGACAGACTGTCGAGGCGTGCGGCATTACCGTCGAAGCCGGGGATGATCTGGCTCTTGTTGATCGGGAAACGGATGTCGACATTCATCGACTGGGTCTGTACTGTGTCGCTTATGATTGTTGCTTCCGTGCCTGGGGCTGACTGTGAATCAGCGGTATTAATGGTTGTTGCTGTCGTTTGTGTTTCGGATGAATAGATGTCGGATGATTGTGTTTCGGATGATTGTGTTTCGGATAATTGTGTTGATTCTGATGCTGCGATGGAAGTTTCAACGGCTGGCACGACGGTAGCCGCCAACGTGTCGGAGACGACGTTGGTGCTGCTGCCAAACACACTGAATGCGTGCATAACTGCCAATGCTATGAAACCTAACTTTCGCATTTTTTAAGCGCTTAAAATGAAATTCCGGTGCAAAGTTAGCAATAACAATAAAAATAACCAAATTTTTAACGGGGATGGATTGTCACAGGGAAAATTGTTCCCTCAAAAATCGCCGGGGGGTAATTTTTGCCCATTTCTTCGAGAAAGTTCTGCAAAAATGAGATTTTTGGAAATGAAAAAAAAGAATGGGAAAATGTGGGGGAGAAAGGGAGAATGAAGGAAGATTTTAGGGGGGCGAAGCCTTCTCCCCCTCGCTGGCGAGGGGGCGGAGGTCGATGGAACATCGACCGGTGGGGGCGTGGATCCAAGTACATCGATCAAACATTAGCCCGAGGGGGCGTGGATCCAAGTACACAGTTCGTACTTCTTTCTGTGGGGGCGTGGAATCAAGTAGGCAGCTCCTACTTCTCTCCCCCGTCAGGCTCCGCCTGCCACCCCCTCGCCAGCGAGGAGATTCTCTCTCTCCCACCCCTTCTCCAGCGGGATGTTCCTTTCTTCCGACGAGAAACTGACGCCGAGAAGAACTACTTTCCTCTTGTCATTCTTCCACTGCTCGGCATACCCTTTTTCATGTATCTGCTTTAGAGCCTCTTCGGGAGATTTGTCCAATTTGAATTCTACGATATAAACATATCGCGGAGTCTCTATCGCCCAGTCGAGGCGGCCGCGGTTAGTTCTTTTCTCGAGATTGGTTCGCAGATCACTTCCGCCTATCAATACTCCCGTGATATAGAAAATAAAGTGGAAAGCCTGTTCCGAAGACTTGAAAATATCATACGACATACTAGATATCAGGACTCTCATTTCGGAAATAAACGTCTCGATATCATTATCGAAAAGAGCCTGTCGCAGAGTATCGGAAAGGGAGAACGTCTCCTGGCCGGACAACTTCGAGCACATCGGAACCAACTGGTTGATAAATCCGCTGCGAACCTCCTCGTTGGGGAAGTCGATGACAAGGGCTCCTGTCTCGGTAGAACCCACGATCGTCAGATACCCGCTCTGATAGAGCAGAGCCGTGAGGTCGTCCTGATAAGAGTTCACATTAACAAGCATCTGCTCCGACACCCTGCTGCCGGGAATGGAAGAGATATCGATATTCTTGTCTTTCAGGGCTTTTATCAGTGCCGTGGGAGTGCCCGTCTGATACCAGTACATCCCGAATCGTTTCGAAGATATCGCGTTAAGCAATGAGAAAGGATTATACATACCGATGCCGTCCTCGCAGAAGTGATAACCGTCGTACATTTTCTTGAGTCGCTCATAGCACTCCTCCTTTGAAATTTTGTGATTTTCGGCCATTTCATCGACGCCATCGTCAAAATATTCGTGCAGTTCTTCTTCCGTAATACCGCAAATAGTCTGATATCGATTATTGAGAGATATGTCGTTGAGATTGTTCAGAGCACTGAAGACATTCATGTGGCCGAACTTGGTTACTCCCGTCAGGAAGGCGAACTTTATACAACTGTCGTAGGTCTTGATATTCTTGTAGAAACCGGAGAGGATATCGCGGTTTATCTCTAATAATTCCTCCTTGTCGATAAGACTGACAAGCGGAGCATCATATTCATCGACAAGAATCACTACTTGTTTGCCCGTCTTCTCGTAAGCCTGTTTTATCAGATATCCGAAACGAGTTCCGAGATCTAAGTCAGTTTCACATTCTCCGTATATCTTTTCCCATTCATTGAGAATTTTCGACAACTTGTTTTTCAGCACTTCGGGGGAGTCGTAGCTGGAATTC
>Ga0065711_1042489_pt1 | contig 15347 bp, 9 predicted proteins | sample Hoacrofraction12_FD_59098 | JGI IMG/M metagenome (GOLD analysis project Ga0065711, IMG submission 59098) | Hoatzin crop microbial communities from Cojedes, Venezuela - Epithelial fraction 12 v2 (version 2) | ecosystem: Host-associated > Birds > Digestive system > Esophagus > Crop | place... | reverse complement strand
AAGCAATAAAACCCCCCCTTGCCTTCTCTTTTTTTTGTTGCCTTTCCCCCCCCCCCAGCTGGAAGACGATATTATAGCCAAACCTGATTATATTCAAAGTATAAAAAACTTCGCTGCTAAACAGTCCCAAGAGTGGATGATTCTGGAGTTCTCCCAGCTCGGATTTATTGGTGAGTATTAAGACCGCAGCAGGGTCAACTGGATTTGGAGCTGTGTAGGTCGAGCAGGTCTCACTCAATTACATTTCACAGCATGGAAAGATTTGCATACCAAAACTTCCTTGGTTCTTCAGGAAAGCTCCCACTGAAAGTCTTTTACTTTTTGTGCTCTTTAAAACTGTCTTTTTAATGCCGAGTCTCCCCAGCACAGGATCTAGTAGTTGGGTTCCGTAAGCACCACATTGTTCCACCTCGAGGCATTATGTGCCTCTGTAGCAGGTAGTCTTCTTTTCAAGAATGAAATTTGAACAGTCTATAAAAAATCTGCTTCCTTTCCTTTGTGGAGCAGAACACGCATCCCATATCATAGGGAAGGTTTTAAAATATTTTTAGTAGTAAGTTTCTCTTTGTATTTTTCCTTTGGTTCTAATACAATTTACTTGTGATAACACCTTATAAGTGTTAGGTCAAACAAAGAAATCTAACAAAATCTGCTAATAAAAATAGCAAGATAAGTAAATGAACCATAATAGTGTTTTAAAAGCAACATTTTTCACATCTATGTCTTAATTTAAATATATTGAGTATAGTATTGCCAGTGAAATTGCATGTCTAGCATTTTGGGGAATTATTCAGACTTCATTTCATCTGACAGACTGATACAGGTGACTGACAGATTTGTGTTTGGAACTAGGATATAACTGCATGCTTTATCAGTCAACTGGTTGACTATGTGAGGATATCTCCAGGCGTGTGATGGAAATCTTTTCAAAATCCCAACAACCTGGAGGATAGGCAACTTTCTAAAGTTGGAGTCTGTGAAATTTCTACTAAGTATCATAATTAATCTATGTGTTTATGGCTGGAGTAAACATAAAGCTAGTGATTTTTGTACAGCAATAAAAATATCTGAATATGCAAATTCTTATCTTGCTTTCAGGAAAATTGTTCAAATCGGAAGACTTGCCACTCATAGTGGAATTTTTTCTCATGTTCTATAAAGATAAGCCCATAGACTGGCTTATAGACCACCTGCTTTGGGTTAAAGTGTGCAATCCAGAAAAGGATGCAGTAAGTATGTCTGTGAATTTATGAACATAAGAAATATTCAGACAGTCTCAGTGGCAAAATAATTGCTTCTCAAAAAATGGAATAGAAATCTCTCAAACCTGACTTACTTTGGACTTTGTTGGGAAAGATCTGCTGCTGATCTGTGTAGTGTGGCACTGTGTGTGAGCCCTTTAGGGCATATGGAGAGTCCCAACTCACAGAAATTTAGATTTCCACACCAGAGCTGTTTTATCTCCATCAGCTCAGAACACGGACAGCGCAAGCTCACATCTGCCTGCAGCTGGTCACGTAGGCAACCCTGCAGCACCAAAGAAAATTCTGAATATGTAAACCTGTATGGACTGTCACTTCTCGTAACCTTCTGCTGACCTTCTAATATGGAAGTCGGTAAAGCACAGAATTTTACAATATCACAGTTGTTCTGAATTTTGCATACCAGTTCCTTTCTTTCAGGAAGCAGAACTTAAGTGTTTTGCTTTAAATCTTTTACTACCTGAGAAAAAAAAATTACTGTTTCCCATTAAAAAAAGATGCAGGGAAATAGATCAAACAAAGTGATAATTTTCACTGAAAATGAGAGGAACAGTTGTGTTGAATTGCAAAAGGTGCCATTTCTAGCACTACAGGCAAGCCCAGTGACGTGGTAAGTATTCCTTTATGTCGTTTTGCATTCTGTCTCTGACAGACACTTGGTGCTGCTCACTACTCGCACTGTTCTTGTGTAACAGACTGTGCCACGGAGGACTGACCAGAGTTCCTGCTCCTTCCTGGTTTTTAAAGGTTCAAGAGTTTTAGCTGATTAGCGGAGCCAGTCCCCACTCCAGGTGTTTGCGCATGTTATTTTTGCGTGGATAAAGAAGGAAGAAGAGACAGGCAGGAGCTGTGCAGAGCAGGAGACTGAGGGGAGTGGAACAAAGAGGCTTCAAGTTTTACTGTGTAGCAGAGGTAGCTCCTGGGGATAGAGGAAGGTCCCTGTTTTTACACCTAGTAATGCCACTGAGGAGTCTCGATTTCCATTTCGTATGGATAGGAGTAAGCTTTGAAATCCTACTCTGTTGTTTAGGCCAGCTCACAGGAGTTAGTGAGCCTCAAGTACCTGTAATTTAGGTTCTTGCCTGCCTGTGATAACAGAATTAAAAAAAAGATACTGGTATGTTAACATCACCCATTCCAGTTCTGTCTAACATGCCAACTTTGATAGATTAAACATTTTACTTTTATTTTTCAAATTACTGTTGTAGCTTCTAAGACCTGATTCATACCTTAAAACGAAGCCGTGTTCCTGAAAGGCAGGCAGGCCACTTGTGCGAGCCTGCTCTGGCCAAGCCAAAGCAGAGTGGTATCAGCAAGTTTCTAGTGAGTTTCACTTCTGCAATTGCAATTTCAGTTGCTGTGGTTAGCAAAAACCTGTTGAGACAAGGCAGTCTTATGCTGCCCTGGGGTGGGAATGACCAGTGGCATGACCTACTGGGTAGATTTAGACTAGATATAAGGAAGAATTCTTTTACAATGAGGGTGGTGAAACACTGGAACAGGCTGCCCAGAGAGGTGGTGGAGGCCACATCCCCGGAAACATTCAAGGCCAGGTAGGAGGGGCTCAGAGCAACCTGGTCTAGTGGAAGATGTCCCTGCTCACTGCAGGGGGGTTGGGCTAGGTGACCCCTAAAGGTCCCTTCCAACCCAAAGCATTCAGTGATTCTATGAATGAGCATGTAGAAGATGGAGGCTGGAGGACGGACAGGGATCCCAGATGCTGCTCCTCCTCTGCTTGACAGATTAAAGCAGTGGACTTCCCTACAGGCGCTGGAGAAGGCAAGCTGGCAGAAATTCTCACAATTCATAAATTAGTACCAATTACAGTTATTTAATTCCTTGATATATGTCATGTCACAGAGCATACTAATCTGGAAAATTAGGATTGAAATACAGTATCTAAGGGCTGTATGTAATTATAAGATAAAAGATATATAGCATATCATAGAATCATAGGTTGGAAAAGACCTCTAAGATCATCAAGTCCAACCATCCACCCAACACCACCATGCCTACTAAAGTATACTATAGTATAGCACATTATAAGCCTCTCAAACATAGCAGAAAGAGCCAAAATGATAAAAATTGAAAGGTAATCAGAATCTATCTCAAGAAAGTCAGTTCTGGTCAAAATAGTTTAATTAGAATGATATGGCAAGACCAAAAGTTGAAATAAAATTTGGCAGAAAGTTAAAAAAATCAACCAGTTTCAGATTTTATGTCCATTTTTGTCATCCTGAGGTGTGACTGATGGTATACAGTGCAGAAATCCCTGTATTAGTGGTGGTTGAGCCTTCAAATCTACATAGCACCACAAGTGGAATTACAAGTTTAGGTCTAGAAGCAATGTATTTGAAATAAGGTGACTGTTAATCTAAAGATTACTCATTTAAATATGGAGAAAAAACCTGCACTCATACCCTCAACTACATAATGACATTGCCTTATGGAACTTAGTTTGTCTCTCCTTTATTTAAAGAAGACCTCACTCCCTTTTACTTTCTTTCCAGATGCACTGTGAAAAGGAAAAGGCAAAGTTACGTATCCGTGCTAAACCATCTCTCTTTCAGCATGTGGGAATTCATTCGTCATTGGCTGGGAAGATACAGAATTTGAAAGTAAGGATAAGAAATTAATGCCATGTTTCTAAATTATGTGCTTGTGTTCTGACTTGTTTCTCAAATCAGTTCCAGGCATTGCATCTTTGGAATTAGATGGCATTTCCATAGCCAGGAATGTTGGTTTACATATTTGGGGGAGAATATTGATCTGGCATCTGACCTGCAGGTGGGGCACACTGCTTCTGCACAAACATCTTTGAATCTGTAATCTGAACACTTGCAGCAGTCATGGTAGCATTTCGTGGCGTGCGGGAACCCTCTTCACAGCACAAGGTCACATGTGCTCTGCACGAAACAAACACGAACGGCTGTGATGGTTTATTTTGGCCGAACAGTCCCCAAACCTAATATGAGGGACTATTAAGAAGCAGGTATACTGATAGGACACAGGCATGGCTATTGTGGCAGCAGAAGATTTTTAGGGAGGGTTTGGAGGGCAAACAGTGAATTTACCACGTATCTGATAAGGGCAAGAGCAATGAAGCACCAGACTTCAGGGATGTCCTGATGGCACCATTTAGACTAGTCATGAGGACATTTGCTGTATTGGATCGGACTAGAGGTGCACGTAGCCTTTAGCAGAGACCAGTATCAGATGTTCTGGCAGAAGGCATAGTAGACAACTATGAAATAGCCTAGCGTGGAGAAGTTTATTTTTAAATCTAAGTAACTGAGAAATACTCAGCACAGCTCTGTCTACAAACTCTAATATTGAGTCTCAGTGATTACACTGAAATAAATATTCTATTTGTATTAGGAATAGATTGTATATTTTTTAACACTGAGGTAATAATTTTCTGGAATAGCTTCCTGTAGTAATTCAAGATATTGGAGCACTCTTTTTCATTGTGTGAGTGAAATTACATTTCTTTATATCCAACAGGATAAAGATTTTGGCAAAAATGTGCTACATAAAGCACATAATAATCCACCTGCAAAAGTGGATACAAGCCTAAGAATATACCAGGAATATACCTTGGAAAAAGTTTATAGAGGACAAGACTGTTTTTGGGCTGTAGCTCCAGTGGCAGGGGACTACATCAGCTTCACCTTTTTAAATCCAGTACAAGTTGAAAAGTAAGTATTACATGATATGGAATATGGAATCCTACATATATCTAGTTTGGAGATGATTGAGTCTGTTAAAAATTACCAGTGCTCAACTCTTTGCATAAAGCATAGCCTCGTTACTGACAAAAAAATCTATGATTTGCTATTTATCTGCTGCCCTTGAATTCCTCTCCTGAAATACATGTCTTCCTTGGTAATTAGAGAGCTGCTTAAATTTTTTTCCTTTTATTTCTTCAGTTGAATATTTTGCATTCTTTATAGTAATTCTCAAAGAAATTTGTTTTTAACTAATTAATTTCATCAGTGGAGTCAGTGAAAGCTTTATTTCTATAGTTGTCAACAGAAAGGCTGTTTGCATGATGTCAAGTCAAAGGCCATGTCCCACACCAGACACTTACCAGCGTAGGTGAAAGCGAAGAGAAAATACTATAGTTGTGGGGAAATAGTGAAGAATGAATTAATAAAGGTGGCATTCAGTTGAAGATTCAGAGACTTCAGCATAGGTGTCTACAGTAGAGATGTCTACGTAAGGTCGGCGCATGAACTCCTACTATACATGACAGATAGAGATCTATTTGATACAGTCAGTGGAAGCTAGACAGCTAATCATCTCATTCTGTATTTGGTCTCCTGAGTCAGTTGCTAAGTTTCGTTGACTGTATTGAGTAGATCTCCATTGCCTGGGATGACGGCTTGAACTCCTGGGTCACAGACAGATTTCTGACTTCACATGTTCAGATCTACAGCCAAGTCCCACCTTGAATGTTTTTCTCATTCTAAAAGATGAAACTATCTTCTCTGTTTTCACATCATTCAACTTGGACATCTTTGAAAGGATGAGGCACCTGTAGCTGAAGATAGAGAAGTGTTTTTAAGAAGGACTTCCTGTATGAAAAATACAAACTGAGGTTGGCACTAAAAGAAGCAGTCCTGCCTGGTTCATCAAAGTTTCTTCTTCTCTCTGTGTCAGATTGGAGAACAGATCTGAGTTAAAACTAACTTAGCAAGAAATATGGTTCCAGGAGAGTGTCTCTGATAAATTACAATAATTAGCATGTCTCTGTAATGGTACTCGGAGAGAAAACTCCTTCACTTCCTCCCAAAAGTGGTCACAAAACTAAGAGACTTTCATTTCTGCAAAGACTGTAGATTTCTTATTAAAAAGAAACAGCCTAAGAAAGCAAGTCTATATCTCCATCTAGTGAGATGCACTAAATGACAGTTGTTATAATAAACACTGGTACTCTGTGATCAACACTGTTAATTAGCTGGTTTATGCTTTGTGAAAGTTGGGTAGCCTGTATTTTTGCATTTTGCTGTTACCGGGAAGCTGTACTGGATGAAGCTAACTTAAATATGCTATTGCCTAATGGCTGGTCCCAGCCCCATCACATTGCTAACCTGTCAAAATGTATCGTTAATCCTATACTATTTGGTGGTTGTCTTAGGTCTTGATTGTCTGATACCAGAGGAGGGAGGTTGATGCTTTAAATTTCCTTAGCTTTTTTTAGATAAACCTAAGAACTCTAATGCCAGAAATTTAAAACCAAACATGGATGTTTTGTTGGTTTTTTTTAATCTCATAGGTGTGTTTGCTTGGATTCTTGCTTTGACAGTGCTGTTGCTCATTAGCTACAAAGGACATTGCTTAGAAGCACCGGAATTGACCAGTATTGATAAAAAGGGGGATTCTCTTGGCACGTAGTGTAGGGTCTAGTAGAAACAGGTATTTTCACTGCCACTGCATTCCAGAAGCCCATCTCACCTCAGCCACAGGGTGACAGGAACAGATTAGATCTTCCTTAGCCATTTAAACCTGGAAAGTTAATTTATTTGGAACTTCAGGACTGAAAAAAGGAGAACACTTGCATTTGTGGTTCCAGAGAAAGATGGTTTTAATGCTTGTTCTGTTCAAAGTAAAAAGCCTCTGGTATGGTTTGGTCACACATTTGAAAGTTGCAATGCCTTTTTCTGTTCTCTGTAGCCCACAAGTAATTAAAGAAAAGGTATTTGAAACTATACTTTAAAACTGTGAAGAATTACATCCCTAGAACTGTTCCAAATTCTAAAATACCTGGAAATAATACACCTTTATCATCAGGTACTTCTTCAGAAGTGGAAACATGGAGCACCCTGGTGACAAACTGTTTAACACTACCGTGGAAGTGTTGCCAGCTGATGTAAGTCTCTCAATTCTAACTGTAATACACAGTGCTATTTCATTTTAAGAATGATGTACAGCATAAAATGTCATGCCCTAGAAAATATTTCTGGAGATTTTTTTTTTTTATCTTTTTTTTTACAGGAAATGCTAAGAAAAGAACTGGTTGACAATGGAAGTAAATTTAATTACCCAGCAACCAAAGATGGATATTTAAAAATAGGTAAATTTTTTTATAGTCACTTCAAAATCAGAAATTTTGTTCTTAGGTATAAAATGTTTCTGAATTTGAGAATTTTATTTACTCTGTAATAAATACAACATTCCAATGTGAACTAGTACGGCAAAGAAACCATTTGTGCTACTGCATATTATAGTATATGATGTTCGACCAATTACTATCCTATTTTGTTTTAAATAATGAAGAACCCTACCAGCGCTGGCAAAAGCCAAGGCATCTAATTAGAAGAAAAACTAACTGCAGTCTCTGCAAAGTCTTAATAGGATAATTGATTCTGGTTTGTATTCTGTGGCCTTACCTGAAGACAAGGATTTCTTGTGATTGTAACAGCACTAACTTGTGCTCCAACCTGAAATGAAGATGAAGCATAACACTTTTTGCCCCCACTCCTGCTTCCCCTTCTTCCTTCATCAAGGTGGGGTGTGACTTCTCTTAAATGAACTGCAGGTTCTCCACACGCTTGCCAAGGCCTGGTTTCTACTCTAACCTAAACTAAAACACCACTTCTGTGTGAACAAAACCGGACTGTTGGGAGATCTGCTTTGCTTGCTGCTTTCTCCTGTCTCTTCTGCCACATCATTGCTTTTTTCTCCCAGTGAACTGCTTTCACTTCACCAGCGCTTCTTGTTTGCTTTGGTTTGCACCTCTCTCTCACCTCGTTGAGATCCAAACCGAAATGCTGTCAACTCATAGTTGCACATGCAAGTTGATAGGAAACGAATATCATAGTTGGGATGAGCGTTTTTCATTTTTCTGCAGTGATTTACGTTTAACAAGGTTAGTTAAAAAGCATTGAACTAGGGAAGAAATGTATCAGAATTGATCCATGATTCCATGTATATCGTTTTAAAATAATCATGCTTCTCAGAAAAGCTCTTTCAGATTATTTAACATGACTATGTGTGCCATATGTATATGGTCACTACTGACATACTTATTTTTTATCATTTGCAGCTATAGGTTTTTTGTTTTGTTGTATTCTTCTCCAGCTCCTAGCTGCTGTAACTTCTTGTTTATAGTGTTATCTTTCAGTTGTTATTGTTTGACCTTTTCCAAAAGACTTTTTTTTCCCTAATGTTGTATCCCTGGAGTTAATATATAATTTCTAATTTAGGGCTTTTGTATAAGTTCACCTAGAAGCATATTTCATTCTAATATATGTTTGTACGGGTCTTGTTTTATTTTTTATTTAGGGGCTTTTGAAAATGGAATCGCAGAAGGCAATATCAATCAGTCAATAGGAAAAATACAGGCTATTCGTTTATCAGTCAATTCTGATTCTCCCGTATGGGCAATACTTAGTGAGGTAAGCATGTTCATAAAAGCATTTTAATTAAAGCTTTATTAAATGAGTTTCAGTTCTTCCTACCACACAGTATTGATAATCAGTAATTCTGATTTAATTTTGAATGCGATTTTGTGTGGAAAAACTCACACAAGTGGAGAATTATATAAATTATTCAGGGGAGAAGTTAAATTTACTTCATGGAAAAAGTGCTGAAAATGCTCAAATCAGAAAATTCTCCAGTTTTGCAGTGCTGTAAGTATAGCCACTAGAATTTGGCTCATGATAAACAAAACAACCAAAGGAGACAGGGAGGCTTTTCTAGCTTTTTTTCAGTCACCATCTTGGATATTAATTATAACATGCAAACATTTTCAGAGGAACATATGATTTGTTTTATTCTTCATGTTTCTCCCAAGAGTCTGCGTGTATGTGAACCCATAAGTAGACAATATTCAGCAGAAGTCACTGAAGAGAATTAATACAGCCTTAAACTATAGTTACAGTTGGAAGGAGAGAAAAGCTAATGTCTTGGGCAATGCTTCTGCAGATTATAGATTTTTTTTATTTTTTTTTTCAGGTACTTATCAAGACATCTGAAAACGGAAAGAAAATACATTCTTGACGTGTTGCTTGTTTGAAAACTAGGCTAACAGCAACAAAAAACTGTCTGGGTAAAAAGATGTCGGAAAAAACCCCCATTTAATTCTTAATACTGTGTATTAGGAAAGAGTTGTGATAACTATTAAAAGCGATAGCCCGATTATGTTAGTAATTTCTAGAAAACATTTTTGAGTAAGGTCATATGTAAAAATCTCACCTTAGCTTGGCAACATTCAATATATATTTTTATAAACAATTGATAAGGCATTACAGACTGTCTCAGGGACTAAAGCATAAAAGTTTCACCAGAACTAAAAATATGGACATTTTTGAAAAATGTTAAGGGGGCAGTTTTCAACTCCACTGAGTACACTGATCAATTTTAGAGGGAAAGTAGAACTGTAAGAGAAGTTGTCAATATTCATTGCAACTATTTAAAGCAGTCCGCAGAGATAGGAACAACTTAACAATATGAAAATAGGTCTCAAACTTAACTTGTGTGTTTCAGCCTTAATGTAACATAAGTTACTTTTAATATTTTTTTAAATGAGAAGTGCCTACAAGTTACTATTTGAATAACTTGAAACTTAAACAGGTATTGTTCAGAGGATTGTAAAACTCTTCAGTGAATCGTGCATTGAATTAACTATGGAAAATAATAAGAGTGTTATGTGTAACTATATTTTTGTAGAAAGAAAATCTATTTAAATAAAATTTTGGATCCTATAACTTGATAATCAGTATGTACTGATACTTAAATCCTTGTCACAAGGCAAAACTCAATATTTTCACAATAAAAGGTAAACAACAGTAGTCTCACTTGAAATGTTTTTGGGAAATAACAATCCACCTTGGATATCTACCTGTTAATGTGCAGAGTTCCTGTATCACCTCCTTAGCACTTGAAGCACAGCTGCGCCCTCATTCTCCTGCACATGCATTGCACCCTAACAGCAGCCAGCCAGACATAAGCTGCACTGTACATTTTTGCATACATTTGTATTAAATGGGTTAAATTGTATTCTTACTGCAAGAGTATTTTTATTTAGAGTAAGATGAAATTAATTTTCTTACATTAAAACAGTTCAGAAGGGTGTTTTTTTAAAAGACCACCTGTAATAATATTTTGATAATTTACAGTATTGTTTACATACTGTGGTGCTATATATATGTGCGTGTAGATATATACACATACATATGTGTGCATGTATTTCTTGGACCAAATATTGCAGCCTTCATTAGGTTAAGAGTTTAATGCAGTTTAAGAATTAATGCAGTAATCCAGAGTGCCTGGAGATACACAGAAGGACACCTTTATCCATCAGCACTTACGGTATAAAGAAGGGTTGGGGAAACTGAGGCTAGTGGATCGTTAAAAAGCAGCGGCCAAAACTGCGTCTAGGGAAAGAAGAGAAACAAAAGTGGCTCTGCATCGAACTACCTGGCACAATAGCCACCCCCCTCTGACCCCGCTCACCTTTCAGATCATCTTTGCTGATACCAGGAGTCTGAGACATTTAGTCATGAAAACTTTTACTAGGGAATAAAATACAACTTAGATGACATTAAGGGAAGACAAAATTGAGTTCTCTGAAGTCACTGTCTCTCTTACCTGAAGTGCTTTAGCATCTTTGAGGGAAAACAGGTTGAAGTGAATAGGGCCCTCTACCCAAAAAGGCAAAGCAACAGACAACCTACAGAGCACTTGGGGTTTTTTCCTGCAGAGCTTTAGAAACTTGTGTGGGTATGAAAATGATTGAAGTGTAGGTCTTCTGATGCTTTGGTTCAGTTCTTAGCATACGACAGCTTGTAGCACTCTCCCTGAAATGGCATCGTGTCGTGGGGATTATCTTCAGGATCTTGTGAAACACTTCAGAATGGCAAGTTCTTGTAAATGCACTGTAACTCCATCAGCTGAATTGTCCTCTTATAAGGCCTGTTTCATCTGCCATCAAAAGATGAAAGAAGTAGAAATCGAAGTAGAAAGGGCATTTCTTGTAGAACAATTTTACTAATTAAGTGTGTGATCTGGAAAAAAATGAAAATCTTCTTTTACCATTGCCTTCACTGCAACAGCGTCAGAAGCTGGGAGCAGTGCCTGCATTCAGGCTGCCTTACACTCACTTGTTGCAGGGAAATGTTGCTGTAAGGAGGAAATGTCAGAGTGATTACTAATTAGTGAAAACATAGCAATTATGAAGGGAATACACTTTGTTACCAAACCCTCTTATTTTCACAGTGAAATGAGATTTCACTCCAACTGTTGAAGCGTAATTTCAAAAAGCTCATCAGAATACCTGAAGTTATATTAGGAAGTGACTGGACTTTTTGTAAATATTTTGTAAAAACAATTTCTTCATTCTGTGCTTTGTGCTTCATCCATTCTGTTTCTATTTCTACATATTTTTTACATAACCATTGCAATCACAGAATACACTTCCCATCGCTTTGATGTAAACGAGGTTTTAAATGTTGACCTATTAAACAATGAATGCTTGCACATGCACCGTTAGAGTAAAATTTTGCTTAGTCCTGATTCTTCCCTGTGCTTTGTGGAGCGCAGAGGTGTCTTGCACAGTCTGCAGAACCACAGCTCTGCTATAAAACCAAAGGAACCTCCTGAGAGGAACTCTGGATTTTCACTGAAGAAGCAACAGCCGAACAGTGAGCGTTACAGCCCCAGGAAGTTTCAGACAATGGAGTGTAATGGAAGTTCACTTACGAACTTCTGCATGTTAATGGCAAATACCAGCATTGGCGAGTGAATTAGCTGGGTTTGTTCACAGCCGCCTCTGCTAGGCAAGGAGCGGTGCAGCCTCCTTTCCACCCTGCTAGCAAGTTCCTGCCCGTGGTTTTCCACTTAATAATTGCATGCACTGAACGTGTAAGCGCCTTCACACACCGCGGCTCTGGGGCCAGTTTAAAGGCTGCAGAGAGGCCTCCTCATGGGAAGCTTCAGCTCAGGTAATGGATCCAGGGGGTAAGGAAAATCCTCTGACTTTACGCCTGAGTGGTTTAGGCAGGGTAGGCACTGCTGAGTGTAACTTACAAAAACAAAGGCAGTAAGCCTAAGTCAAAAAGCAACTGTGAAAGGAGTTTCAGATTCCACACCAGATCACCAAGCTCCTTCAGTAGGCAATTTTACTACAATACGTAGTCTTGAAAATATTGACTACCTCAGGCTCATTGTACATGTATGTAATAAGGTTAAATGCCCATGTGGGAAGAAAGTACATTTTTCAAGCTAATTAAATATTAATGCCTGTTTATTCAACCCATTTTGATTCTCGCTGGAGCAGTTATTTGTTTCTCTGAACGGTGTGTCTCCACTCTTGTCTTAAATCATCTGAGGGACTTTTGAAAGGGGAATGCTAACATTTGTCTTCAATGCAAAAGGCAGTTATGAACTTGGCTTTACTGATTTTTTAACATGGTTTTTTTTTTCCATTAATTACACAGGCCCCTAATCTCATCAGTGTCACATGACTTTCTGCACAGCTTAATACAAACACACATCCACTGCAAATGGTAAAGGATGCTAAATGTACACTGAGAAGAGACTCTTAACAGGAATATCTGTTAATTAGGAGATATTTAATCCAAAGTTGAAGATGTATTTGCTTACTGAATTGAAAATCTTCTCTCTCACGTGTTTAAGGAAACGAATGGATAGTGTCCCATACAGAAGGATCCCAATTTTCCCCAACATTTACTTTTTCTGTTACTCATAAGTCACACATTTGTCAGCTGTATTATTGGTTGCACAAACTAATTGTCTTGTCTGAGAGTGTTTTGAGTTGTGGTTTTTTTTTTAAACCAATATTTATTTGCATAAATGTAAGATTTCAGATAAATCTTTCAGAGATGCCTTACAACGAACGGTAGGAATATTAACAATTAATTCTGCAATAAGCAGAAACGTTTAATTCTGCAATTGCTTCCTAAAGGATGTATGCATATTTCAAGCTGCGAGGATAGTTTTCATCTGTCTTTGTTTCATGATGGATTGCTCAAGAACATTCCTTAATTTTTTTTTTTAGCTAGAGGTGTCTGAAGTTTCTGCAGGACTGTGGTACCATATCTCAAAAGTACATTAAATAAGGATTTGAATTGACGCGTAACAGATCTTTCTGATTAGCATTAGAATTATAGAATTGTATGATTGAGAAATGGTACCACAGTCCTGCAGAAACTTCAATTTTTAGACATCTCTAGCTAAGCCTTAACAAGAGAAGAAATTGTGCTGCTTTTCTATGGCATAAATATGCACCGCGTTTTAAGTTGTGAAGTTCACATTGCTCTTTGGAGCTTGTAATTGTAATAACCTATGGCAATCTTAAGTTTTGATGACACTATCAAAAGAGAAATACAATCAATTTAGATTTTAAGCTTGTGCATTAGTTTACAATGACCTTATAATACTTGAAAGGCAGAATATCACAAAAATAAATAAGAGCATTTGGATTTACAATTCATATTACACATTCTAATGGTAACTCCAGAATGTTCTGAGTCAACAAACTAATATGTGGTAGACATAAACCAAATGGAGAAATCTATAACAATTATCCAAAGTTATAAATTATTTTAGGAGGGGGGGAGCTTAGCTTAATGGTGCATAGACCATAATCATTATGTCCACAAGACAGTTTCCTCAACATGGTGAGAATCAAGTAACATAAAACAGATTCTTGTGGCCTGAGTGCTGGCTGAAAGAGGCTTAGAGTATGAGAAAAAAGCACCACTTACAGCTATCAACATTTCTGGTATTTCCTTCCTTCTTTTCTTTCACAGACCCACAGTTTCATAGGCTATAGAAAGAAAAGCTCTGCATGTGCCTTAGTAAGAATTTCTTGGGTGGTGAAATCTGCCTGCATTTGAGGGGATGTCTGATACTGCAATGATAGATGCCCTTGGCTGCACAGGAGTGTACTTTTCAAAAGCAGTCTTCAGTGAAGAGTTGCAGATGCACCCTTCAAATAGATTCAATAGAAAGAGTGAAAGGCAGTGGCTGTAGTTGTGTGGTTCATCTCACAAATATCGGTGTGATGGTCAATGTCCAGAACAAATGTTGAGCTTGAAATGAGGATGGCAACCCCTACAGCCTTTGGCTAGGAGGAAGGCTTTGATGATGCGAGTCATCAAGTGACGCGGTGTCACATGCAAGCATCCCAAACCCTGACCCAGTCTGTCAGCAGCCAGGCAGCTATGACAACTGTGTTCCTTGTGACCACGCAATGAATTGCTTGTGTCTCTGCCCTCTCCTGCATGTTTCAAGTATCGGTGCCATGGATAACGTCTGAAATGTTCATAAATTGTCCACTGCCCAGAGTGTTCATAATGAAGAAGAGATGGAACAACAGCCTGTCACTTTTGCTAAACTGGCCTTGCTGCCAGCCAGAATGACATATTCCACTATTACATTAGGCGTTTTTACTAGTTTATCCACAAGAAAGAAAAAAAAAAATAAAGAACTATTGGTGAATTATTAATTACAAGTAGGATTAAAATACTCTTTATCACTGAAAATATAGGGCAAAACCTTGCCCTGGGGTACGCATGCAAAAGTCCTGTTGTCTTAAGAATACAACTTGAGTGGAGCCAGGAAGCCCCTCAGGGCAGTAGCCCCACACCCGCTGCTCTCAGAAAATCAGTCGTGAATCCACCAACAGCTGCTCCACTTCACATCCCCCAGATGCAGCCTGGACTGCTGGGCTCAGTCTCCAGCTGTACTAATAAAGGGCTTGGTTAATTTGAGCTAAATTGCTCCAATTAGCGATGGAGAAGTGGCCACGCTTCTACCCATCCCGATCACCGACCACAGGTGCGTGGAGCACGACACCACCGCCATGCGTGAGCGTCAGGCCTCACAGACCCGCCATGATGGCCGAGCACACCTCAGAAACTCCACGCTGTCAAACCCAACGTCGCCGAGCCCGCCGTCTCTCCCAGCAATCCCTCCCTGGGGGCGGGGGGAGGGAGCGTTCGGCGCCGAGGCCGGGGAAGGTGCTGGAGGGGGGGAGGCGAACGGCGTCGCGGCGGCGAAGCCGAGGGGCAGCCTGGGAAGGGGCCGCCGCGCGCCCGCCTCGGGCCCCACGTGCGG
>Ga0065711_1042488_pt1 | contig 15347 bp, 6 predicted proteins | sample Hoacrofraction12_FD_59098 | JGI IMG/M metagenome (GOLD analysis project Ga0065711, IMG submission 59098) | Hoatzin crop microbial communities from Cojedes, Venezuela - Epithelial fraction 12 v2 (version 2) | ecosystem: Host-associated > Birds > Digestive system > Esophagus > Crop | place... | reverse complement strand
TTTTTTTTTTTTTTTTTTTTTTTAATACAGACAGCGCAATTCATCTCATGATTTAAAGTTTCCTACATTTCAGATCCTGAAATCACAAATTACAACTGGGGAGAGATCCTCAACACTGATTTCTTCCTATGGATTTTGAATTTGTCATTCTTCATAAAGAAAAAAAAAGATAATAAATTACAAGAAAGATAAATCTTTAGAAAAAGTAACAGCATTTTTCAGGCCAGAGAAAGAGCTGAGCTCTGACAAGTCTTTCAAGCTTGATTCCAAATGTTCTTCTAGAAGAAATGTCCTATTCTGCATGCTGAGTACGCTCTTCTCAATCTTACTATCTAAACGATAAGACAATCATGATTAAAAGTGCTTGACAGGATTTCCTGCTCTCCTCAAGTATTCTCAAGTGCTTTCTTGCTTTCCCTCTCCAATTCTTACATGCGGCCTCTAAAATTCTTTCACGTTCAGGACATCAAAATGAGAAAAAACACCCAAAAATCTACCTAAAAGTCTCAGAAAGTAATTCTTTTCTACCCCATTTTTCTTTTCTTCTTGACATTTTTCAAATTATTTTCTGACATATGAATAAATTATTACTTGTCTCCAACCAGAATTGAAAAGCGTTAGAGGCTAGGTAGGGTTGGAGGATTTACTGTCATGAAGAACTGAACAATTTGATTCCAGAGACTTGTGGTAGGGAGAGAAAGAGCCTATAATTGTTCTAAGCATCGACTTAACAGATGTGTGCACAATGGCCAGGAAGGTTATTCTCAGCAGTTGCCCCCTTGCAGGAGGAGAAGGTCTGCAGAGAAGGTACTGTGCTGCCTAACAGCAAGCCTGCGGCGTATCCCATTAGCTACACAATATAGTAGTTGGCATCAAAGATTTCTGCTGTGAAAAAAAGAAATCAACAACATACTGCAACCAGAAGATGAAAAGCAAAGGAAAATAAGAAAAAGAAATCAACCCACCAAACCCCAAGCTAATTAAATGCATTACTGAAAAAATTCAACAGAAATGATCAGTTGTATATATCACAGCCATTAGCTGTATTACCAGTAGTTGTCAGTTGCTGCTCTGGAAATGAAAACATATTAGGAAGCGGAAAATCACACAGCTTTTAAGAATGATTTAAACTTTTAAGAAGCTACTTCTGTACACAGAGCTTTCTAGAGCATCTCTTTCTGCTTGCTATTGTGAAACCCATTTCTAACAACTGGTATTGCTACCAGGCGATGTGATCAATTCGAATGTGATGAACTAGCCCAGAATACAGGAAAAAGTGTTCAGATGTGGGAAAGAAAGCAAACACACAAGAAACAAGTAAAACCTGAATCCTGAAAAGTCTCCAGCACTTACTCAGATGAGACTTTAAATCTATGGCTCATTTTTCCATTTCTAGAAAAGCAAGCAGCTTAAACAAGGAACAAATAACATCTAAAGCCTTTTTCTAGCATAGAATGCCAAATCCCCAAGCTAGTGCTTGGCCCACCTGAGGCCAAATTCAATGATAGATATTAAAACTAGAAATGTGGAGGAAACAAGCAGATACCTTCAAGCTCGGAAGGCTCCCCAGGGACGGTGCATGGGCAGCAGCAGCCGTTAGCGGGTGTTGACAGAGGCAGCGGACTGGCAAGATGCAAGACTTGCACCTGCAGCAGTTCAATGCCATCTCGAAAAGAGCGCAGCAAACCTCCTTCCAGTGAGTAGACGCGTCCACCCCATGCGAGGAGGTGGTTATAAAATGGTCCCCTCACCTGATGGTTACTGCAGTTTCTAGTAGCAATGAGAATTGTCTTCACTTTTTACTGAAGCAAAACACACTGCTTGCTGTTGTGACTGCCTACAGCTTGACCACGCAAGGACAACTAGCTAATCTGCCTGCACAGAGGGAGCTGCATTTTAGCCTTCGTTCCTTACTATGTATGATCCCTTCAAAATGAACCTGAGATACAGTAAATGTTTTGTTATTAACAGATATGGCTGCATGGCAAAAAAAGCCAAAAAGCAATGATTCCCTTTGCAACTACACCGTCAAAAACTCCCAAACCCACCAGGTAACAGAAATTGTTCAAAATACACATGAAAACGTAAAACCAGAGACTAAACAAAAAGAAAAAGAAAATTACTGGGAGAATAGACTCCAAGATCATAGATTAAAAGATTTCCCAATAAACCTTTTAAATGGGACAGACTAGATTTAGGATAATTTACAGAGAATTTTGCAGGACAAAGCAAAATTACAGGGTTACTAATGCTCTGCCAGTCCAGTGATCTGATAATCCATAACTGCATGTTATTTAACCATGCTAGAATTCAGAGGTAAGAACAAAATGCCCTTTCAGAAAAAGTTACGTAAAAAACTGCAGTTAAATGTTACTTCAAACTATAAATATCACTGAATGCAGGCAAGGGAACATCTCCCTTAACTGAAGTACTTTTTTTCCCTACTCAATAGGGCAATATGCCCAAGATTTTATGATTTTATCAACAGGAATTTGCAGGCGGATCATTTGGTGACCAGGTTTTCCTGAGCGTTCAGTTCTGTCAGCCTCCCAGTCACCTCCTGGGAAGCTCATCAGTGGTCAGCAGCTCTGCAAACCTGGACACCTCTTTCATGACCATGTGCAGACTAAGGAGTGGAAGATTAGGTCCCACTTTTTCATAAAGTAAAGGAAACTGTCTTGATCTTTCTATCTAAAATAGGCAGCATACTATAAAGAGAAGTGACAGAATTTAGCCAACTAGCAAGATAAACTGCTAGTTCAGAATTTTTTTGTAACTGCACCGCCACTGCCACACAGCAGTACATCTGTATGCTGGCTCACCCCCGCCCTCCTCAAACAAGCTGGTTTTGGAATGGAAGATGCTTTGAAGATCTGATTAGTTGCTGATAATCTGATTTGTCAAGAACAGTCTTTATCATATGCTTGCTGAATAGGTACGGTAGCATGCATTTAACTTTTACTCACTCTTCCAGGAGCTCTTAAGGGTATAGTGCCTCCATGGAGGCCAGTAAAGTCCAGAACAAAGCTCTGCTGTAAAAACTTAAAAAACTCAGGCAGTGATCATGCAGTCTTTCTGCAATAACTCCTCTCAAAATAGCTTTAGACAGTTGTTTTCTACCGTAACATATATACTTAAACTGACTTTAAAGGCTTATACAAGACTGTTTTCGTAGGAACAGTATGTATGCCCCTGTAAATACTGTGAATAATTTTCAAGTCTGAGATAAAAGTGTGGTCAAGATATCACTAAACCATATGGGCCCACCACTCACCAGTAGCTACCCAAATGTATACAGATCAGTCTTTCGTATTTTAAGGTGTCAAGAAAATAATGATGAAAAAGAATCAGGTCATATAACCTGGATGCTTCTAAGGCTTTAATTAAACTCCTCCCAAGTCTGTTCCAGAAACTAAAACAGCATTGAGGGTAAAACGCACCCCAGCATCACGCACGTATTCACATTTACCGAAGTCTCCCATAGCCCTGTGACTGTAAGAATTCGCACACTAAAAGGCAGCAGACATTTGTACTGGCAAAACTTGGCCTTGAATACTTCAGTGTTATTTATTAATTGGTGGTTTCTAGCTGCCATACTTCAGTATTAATTATTATTTGTTGCTTCTGCGTATTCCAGCCCCAGACATTTTGTGCACTAAAGAATCTCAATGAAATTAAACAAAACCCCTGTAATGAGCTGAAAAAACACATTCTCGCTTTTATCACTTTATTTCATTTGACTTATAGTATTGCCTATATATATAGTGATGGCATTTGAAATGCGCTTTCTACTTTTAGCCTTACAAATATTAATTATTATGTAATCTTCATCAGGGCTATATTGTAATTATACATCTATGCTGGCTTTCCTGATAAAACCTTATTGGAAATGTCTCTTGCCTTGGAAAAATACAAATAAACAAATCTGTGGATGAACTTCCAATGAGGCTGGTCCCCTATAAGTATGTGAAGCCAGGAGGCAGCCCAGGCAAGGAAGCCTGAGGTTATGGCTACTCTTATGTGAGCTATGGAAAAAACATCCCCTTCAGTTTTAAACCTTCTTTTAACTGATTCCTCCATGGCAGCAGATTCAGAGATGGCACAGAGAGGAGCCACTTGTTTGCAGAAGCAATAATTAACTCATAGTCAAGTAAGAAAGAACACCATTTTGTAAGCCAGAATGCTACCAGAACTTAATTCGCAAACAAATAAAAAATGTTTGGTTTCTCCTAACTCCAGTTTTAACTTAGTCTTCAGAACATACTGTGCATATAAAATATATGCAGAATCTATATTTGAGTTGTAGCCACTCCACCATTTCTTTTTTTGGCCTTTTGCAAGGACACCACATTACAACGCAAAAAAAAGAGCGCAGCAACACCATTCCAGTGTCACCTCAGCTACACTCAAGTGGGTTAATCAGGATCGAGCTATGAATTTAAAATGTGTTTTTCATTATTTCCTCACCTTAGATGGATTGTCAATAAGAAACAGATCTGACTGAATCTTGTTAGCTTGACATTTCAGGAAAATGCTGCTTATAAAGCAAGCTGAAATGCTTTATCGGGACAAATCCTGCCTAGTGCAGCTACTGGCAACACATAGGCTTTCTACTGTATCCTTTGCTGAGGAAAACCACAGCCTTCTCTCATTATCAGCCAAGGGACAGCACAGTGAATAGTAATTGGCTGATTTTCAAGCGCAGACTAAATCCTACCTGCTTGGAGCTAGCCAGTCAGCAAGCCCTGCTCCCTGCACATTACTGTATGTGAAAATTGGCTTTCACAAAATCAAATTTTCAAAGTGCTTTCAAGTCCCATTAGCTTTCAACGAGGCTTAGATTACTAAGCAACTGAGGTGCATGTAGAAATTTTATCTATAGCTCCCATGACACTGACTAGTGCTCTGGCTGGCTTTCTGTATCACCTCCTCCTGCATTTAGAGGCGTCAGCATTAGACCTTTCAGAGGATGAAGAAAAGAAGGAGATAGACCTGTAAATTCTCCATCTCTTTCCAAATGTGAAAAGAACATAAAAACATTTGGCCTGTAACATAGTGTTTAAAACATACAGTAGTGATGAGCCACAGTCCTATTGTTTTACGAAATATATGCAAGCATGTCACCACTAGCTAAAAAAAACATTCTAAATTTCCAATTTAATATAGAGATGCTTAAAAAATATATCATTTGAGTAATGACAAAACTGATTATTCCAGAGACTTTCTTCTTTCAAATTGCTCTTTTCACAAAACTAGATAATCAGTTTGAAAATACATATTTTATAAGTGTGTGTATATATACATACACATCAACTATTGGCTAGAGCTAGATCATTTCTCTTGTTGGCATTTCATCTGATCCTATTCTGCAGTGCTTCTGTGGGTAGTCAGAAGTTTTACGGGGATGTGGTATTTATTCTCTGGAATATCATATGGCATTTTCTTCATTGATATAGATCTAACTAGGCTGCACATCTCTATGCATTCTTTTCTCTGCGTTATGGTACCACCTAGAACTCCTAGTCCGGGACTGGAGCTCCCCTGTAGTGGGAACTGCATTACATATTAAACACCCATGAATACACAAAAGGTGTTCATGCCCCTCGCAGTCACAATCCAAACACACCTTGAGAGACAACAGGAAGCAAGGCAGGGTTTGAACGGGCTGAACAGGCTGGGTATAATATGCAGCAGCCACAGTACGCCAGCTCGCTAGCCATTTCTGAACACTCCTACCTGTCCCTGCTCCACATTAGTATTTCCACCATGTTCAGAAAGAAGCCATTGCTGCACTTCAATATATTTTTAAGTCTCGGACCAGACTTTGTTTGTGCACTTTTTGGCAGGTGCTATTTAAGACATTTTTATAACACTACAGCTAATGCTATCAGCTAACTTTCCATCTAATAAAGTGTTACACACTTATTGATTGACATTTCTCCATGGCTAAATTTCCAATACGAGCTCAGTTTGTTCTGTATCAACAAAATAAAATGAAAATGTCATATGATTTCCCAAAGAATAAATACCACGTTCCCATAACACCTTTTTACTACTCACAGAAGTACTGCAGGCTGGGAACGGAGGAACTGGCAGCAATAGAAATGGTCCAGATTTATCCAGTTAGCCTGAGATTAGGTGAAGCTGAATGCAATAAAATCTGTGTACATAGTACTACTGGCCATGCATGCACCATTATGCCATTCAAGAAAGCTCTTTTTTCTGATCTTAACTGCAGGAAATTAAAAAAACCAACTAAACAACGTAGTGGCAGTTTAATGTAGTTCATCTAGTATAAATGAAGAACTCTTTCTTTCATATATTTTTTGCCACACAGTAAGGATGTTAGATGGTCTGTTCCTCTCATTAATGTTTTCTCAGACTGGATAAATCCAGCATCTTTCAAATTTTGCATTACGTGTAGCACTCCTGGGGGTAAGCAATCCCCTAGTGAGGATTATGTGGGATACCTGAATAAGGCCAGAGTCTTGAATCTTTATCTCGCACAGCTTTTAAGAGAGTGCTGCTAGGCAATGTCTTGCAGGGAGCATATTTCAGTTTTTTTCTGCTATGAAACAGGAACACTGAATAACTGTAATTGTAACTAGAGGCCTTGACTTATTTTCCAGCGGAGTGTACTGGCTACAGAGAGACAGAGCTGGTTTTACTCACACATGGACTCTCTTTCTCTCTATGCTCTACAGACATTTAATTGTTTAATTACAGTCAAGCATGTTGGGAGAATGATAGGTGACTCATCTGGGAAGCTGAGATACAGGTCCAAATTGATTCAGATCAAATAGCAACGTGAGGTATTGGCTCTCCATCTGAGGTCACAGCTCTGACTGAAGGCTTACTGCAGGACCCTCGAGCCCACAGTTTGAACCTGAACTGTCTTTGTGAAAGCAGTCCAACGGAAAGTTTCAGTTTAGCTGAATCAATGTTTTCCAGCAAGAAAACTGTTTTAATTTTCAATCTGTGCATTCTTCTCAATAAGGGTGATTTGCATCATGGAAAAATGAATACCTATTAATCACTCATTCTAAATAGTCCATCTCAGCTTGGGAAGACTAAAAAAATATGGAAATTATTTTGTAAAAAACACGCTGCCTCTAACATTTCCAACTCAAAAATCTTCGGTAATTGACTTGTTGGACTGGATTCTTCATATCAACTTGTAATGCAGAATCAATTTTGATGATGGATGAGAAGTTTAAGATCATTTTATCCCCTTCAGTAGAAGGTTCCTTAGGGAATGGACAAAAGAACCTAATTAGTCTTTCCCATTTCTACTTTCTATTTTCATGTTGAGTCAATCATAAGCATCAGGATGTAATAAAATCATCACTATTCTCTAGCTCAAAAATATGAGTTCATTTTGGCTACTTGTTTCTTTTATTTGTCCCCAAGGATCTCATTGTGAAGGAATGTTGCTCATGCTTGTGAGTAAGATATTCAGATGCTGTATTTTTTAAACTTGTGTTGGGAGTTTAAGTGCATTAACATGAACACTTTACCCAGATGAACAAACAAGATAATTTAGTCTACATTAAAGCGCAAGTAAAAATGCTAGAAAAAACAAATTTGTCATAATTTATTATCCTGATACATATCTCGTGCGTGACAATATCATAGAATCATAGAATAGTTGGGGTTGGAAGGGACCTTTAAAGGTCATCAAGTCCGACTCGCCTGCAGTGAGCAGGGACATCTTTAACCAGACCAGGCTGCTCAGAGCTCCATCCAACCTGACCTTGAGTGTTTCCAGAGATGGGGCCTCCACTACCTCTCTGGGCAATCTGACTGTTTCACCACCCTCACTGTAAAAGATTTCTTACTTATAACTAGTCTAAATCTACCCTCTTTTAGTTTGAAACCATTACCCCTTGTCCTATCGCAACAGGACCTACTAAAGAGTCTGTCCTCATCTTTCGTATAAGCCCCCTTTAGGTACTGAAAGGCCGCAGTAAGGTCTCCCTGGAGCCGTCTCTTCTCCAGGCTGAACAACACCAGTTCTCTCAGCCTTTCCTCACAGGAGAGGTGCTCCAGCTCTCGGATCATTTTTGTGGCCTCCTCTGGACCTGCTCCAATGTCTTTCCTGTGCTAAGCACTCCAGAGCTGGACACAGGACTCCAGGTGGGGTCTCACCAGAGCAGAATAGAGGCATAGAATCACCTCCCTTGACCAGCAGAACAGCATCAAACATAGCTGAATCTTCAAGATTAATATAGGTGTATAGAATTCAATCACTTCGTATACATATCAGGGAAACAGCCTGACTACCCTACATCCTGAAAAAATGACAGCATATACAAAGCTGAAAACTTGTGTAGAACTTATCTTGCTTCGTTGTTTTTCAATTCTCCCTGAAGTAAATTCAACTGTTAATTTTCATCTGGAGGCTAAAACTATAGCAGCAAAAGTTTTTTCATAAAGAGAAGTGTGGAGCTTCCACACTGCTGTGGTTTTGACAACTTTTTGCAACATAAAAACAAAAAAACATGCCAAGGAAGTTAAGAGTATTATTATTCAAAGCAGTATTTCTGCTTCAGATGTCTGAAAGGGAACTTTCAGTCTGAAAGAAAATGTATTTTTGTTTCTGAAAACCCTTATTAAACTGTTCACACAACATATACAGTCATGTGTGGAAGAAAGACACATATTTTGCAGAAAAGAGAAGGAATATGAAAGAGGCTATTACAGTGGCAAGTTTATGCTGCTGTAGTGAAGACTCTAAACATATCCAATGTAAATATTTATTTTCAGAAGTTTATAACTCACACCTAAAAAATTCTTCATGACTGAAACTTGACTTAATGTCTGTCTCCATAATTAGCAACACACAAAGTTTAACATCTGATTTACAATGGGATACAGACAAAAAGGAGGTTGAAAGGCTACCTTGGGCTATTACATCTACAGCTGCTTTATTTTCAAGAGTAACTTTTTACAGTCATTAAGATATGCTCCAAAGTACTTCCACAAAACATCTTAGATCCTGTTCCTCTGCATGCTGCAGCAAGTAGAGACAATCTGAACTGTGAGGAGTATTCAAAAGTCTGAGATGCACAAATGAATGTACTTCATCTATAAAGACATGCAGCTTGCATGGTAGTATCTGTTGTTTCACACATGATTGATCTGCTCGAAAACCAGCCCTGCTGGAAATGGCAATGAGTGATGCTGTAGAACTGTATTACCATTCCTTTGTCACTCTTAATTTACAGTTGCTGGTGCAGTGGTGGAGGAAGCTTTACAACACCTTTGACAGAGACTTGCTAAAAGAAGCTAAGTCATAGGTCAGTTAACTACATGAACTTCAGGGGACACAGAACAAGTAAATACAAAAAAAAGATTAATTTTTCCCGCTTAGTAATCAGGGTGAGACGTGCAAGAGCAGCAGCAGTCATCTAACAGTAAGAACACCCAGCAGTGTGTGTGAGAGTAAGTACCGTACAGATACTCAACCTAATGCTTTCACTAAATGACCTGGTTAAAATTCATTGGTTACCTAACTCCTGGAAAAAAACCCTGGCTGCCAGTAAATTGAACATATCTTACAAGAGCTCGATATTCAGCTACAAGAAAATATAAAGAATTATATCCATGGGAACAAGGGATATTTAAAACAAAGTAGCGAGCTTTAAATTGCACCAGCTTGCTGGTTCTGCATGACCCAGTACGCCGGCTTGTGACGAGGGATTCTTTTTAATCACGGTGACTCAGGTGCGGATTCCATATGTTGATGCCAATTACAGCAGATCACCAAAAGTCTTTATTAGCTGTAAATTCAGTCTACCACTCACACTGTATTTAACACATAAGGGAAAATTGGTGTTAATTCTATAATTGAAATTGCACACTCTGAACGTATTACTCTTAAAATGGAAGTAAAATCTTTTTTGATTATTAGTTGAGAAAGCCTTCATTAGGTAACTCTTTTAAAAAATGCCCCCTAATTCAAATTAGCAGCAGGATGCTATGAATGCCAAGATGGAAAGATAGCAGTCTGTATGTCAAACTCTGGTTAGCATGGAAGACAGTAACACTCTAATAAACAGGTGATTATGCAACTCCCAGCTCTGTTAAAAGCAGATTGGTAGTCTATTACAAACTGATTAAATTTGCCACTTTTTCACTTCAAACAATTGTATTTGCTCATTAACACTTGATATGTTGAATGCAGCTTAAGAAGAATATAAGAAAATTAAATATCAATCATTCTAACTCCCCAGAGATTTAAAACTGACTCACGTAATGATATTTTCCTTCAAAGAACAATAGGTATGTGCACCTGTGAAAGTTGCAGTGGAGGAGAAAAGGGAGAATGGGAAAAATTATTTAAAGACTGATGTGAAGTAGACATCAAAGGAATTAGACATGCGGCTTCACTGTTGTGCTGCATTGATGTGTTTATACATACCTACTTGAAAGAGTGTTCTAAAACAGAGCATGACCATCGTTGGCTACTGCAAGGCACGGCTCACGACAGGCTTACTAGTAGAGGAAGACGTACAGAGGCATTGTCTGTTTGACATGTGAAACCAATGTCTTTCCTTTCATAGTTAATATAGAGCCTTAAAGGAGTTTTAGAGATTATTCCCAGTTACCTTATCATCTTTACAAAAGACAGAGACTGCATCACCACTGTAAGCGTTACTATTCTGCAAAGGCTTTGCCAGGAAGCTGGGATACTGGGGAATAACACTAAATAGCCTTTACACAGCTGCATCTATCAGGACATTGCAGAGGACTATAAAAAGCAGATGAGTATTTTTAACCCTATTCTGCAGATGGGAAAGCTGAGACAGAGGAAGGAAAAGAAACTTTCTCGTGATTCTTCATCAGGCCAGGGACAGAGTCAGAGGGAATACATAAACCTCTTGAGATCAGTGCTCTTCATTCCTCCAAAATAGAGATACAAATCTGCTTTCCAACTGGCCTTAAAAAATAAGATCCTAAAGATGTAATCCACCAAAAAACTCACAGTCAGATTATTTTGAATTTGCTGTAAATTGTACACACATTTCTAAATGAATTTTATATTCTGCAGAGAGTCAGTTTCTCACTCAATGCACTGTGGGAGGGCACCCCTGTGTGCACTTAGCTGCACCTACGCAGAAGAAACTGATGGGACCTGCCCCAAAGAATGACAGCTGAAACAGTCATATATCCTTTTATATCTTGGAAGAAGACTTGTTTCCACTCTTCTTATTCTCCTTCTTGACTAGGTACTTCTTGACACTATACTAGGAAAAAAGTGTGGCAAAGAAACTGGTGGGACTTGCTGGTGGATCTGGTACACAGACTCAGTACATTCTTCCTATGTTCTTACACACTTCGCTTTAAGAGTTGAAAGTACAAAAACCTCAAGCTTGCTATTTGCTATTCAAGTGTTACAATGCATGACAGAGCCGCATTTAAATTTGCTCCAGATAGGGATCTTGTATGTCCACCAGAAAACGGCCAGGGAGATCTTCTGGTGAATCTCCTGATGAAAACAACTATATTACAACTGCAAGTAAAATGCCAGCTGTGTAACTTTTTATTTTAGGATTCAATTACAGGTGAAAACAAACTGCATCATTAGCTAAAGGATGTTAAATGGAACAATCCATTTCTTCTCAGAAGAGGAGGGTGTAAAAGCCCAAAGGGAATTAAGCAAATGCTGCATTTTTGTCCTAGTTTTCCTGTCTGGCTCATCTGTAGACAGACTGTGGACTGAGGAGTGTGGTGAGTGGGTAGCAGAAGTGAAAGAAGAAGCACATTTAAATGGCTCATACTCTAAGACCACAAATTCTAATTCTGGTCTAAAAGTGTAGTAGTGACAGTAATGAGGCGGTTCTAGAAATAAGATCTGCGTCCTGCCACACTATCATCTGACACAAAGCAGCACCTCACCTGGGATTGTGGAGAGCTGATGTACAGAAAGGCAGAGACACGAAGCCTTGCACTGGTAGGAGTGGGGACTGGAGGCTGCAGACTCTGGGTTACTTAGGGGACAACTGAAATCACAGTAAGAGCTCGTATCTGACATGGCCAACATTTTCTCTGCTTTGATAAAAAGTCATTAAAAAGTATATATGACCTTTAAATCCAACACATGGTAAGATTATTCTGAGTATATTATACTCAGTACTCCAGCTGGCTCTCTTAAAAGTTTGGGCGTGTGCTGAAATAACGTCCGTGGGTGTAGCTCAACTTCTTCAGCTCCACGGGCAAATGCAGGAAGCTCTGTCACAGAATACCTCTTACAGAGAAGATTCCCTCCAAGCAGTGGAGGAGCAATCAAATTTTCACGTTTATGCTATCCAAGCACAGGCAGGAGATTGGCATATTGTTCAATATTATGATTAAGCAGTCACAGCAGACTCATCTTTCCTACATGCTCCAGCTTTGAACTTGACCAAAAAATAAATAAGAACTGCTTCAGAATGGGCAAATTGTGTCTTTGAAGACAAGTACAAATTGAAAATTAATTTGCATGTTGACAAAGGAGTAGGTTCTTTTTCACAAGCAAGCTTTTAAACAATGGCCTGTAGAATTGTCTCTCTAGATGCGTTTGGAGAATCCCCCTGCAAGCATAATATATCTTTGGGTCCTCTACTAAAACTTGCTAACGGAAGTGTGTTGCATTTTAAGGACCTGAAGCCTAGTTATCATTGAACAATTAGGAGAACATACATTTTCATGACACTGTTGTCTCTCTGAAAAGTTTACTGAATAATTCTACCATGACTTCTTTCTTTTTTCATGAGGGATAACACGTGGAATAACTTCTGCCAGAAAGGATGTATATTGCTTTTCTACTCAAAACTTAATCGAACACAAAGCAAAAAGACCACTTACCTAACATACTTGAAAATTAGTTAATAATTCAGTTTGCTTGCTCCTACCAAAGTGATTAAGCTTACTCTGTCTTGGATATTGACTGTGGCAAGAATGTGTATTAGAAAGTATAAACTGTAATCCAAGTACCAAAACCTCTTAGCCTCACATACCCAAAAAGAAAGAGGGATAAACTTACCTTGTGTAGCAATGTAATGATTTGGTCTATGATAACCCTAAAATAAATTGAAGAAAAAAATATAAGCAATATGCACCTTGGCTACGTCACTATGAGTGAAACTTCATTTAGAGAAGTATTCAGTAAAAATCGCAACCATACAGACAACATATTAGATGCAAAAGTTCTTTCCAGTGGGGGAAGAGCAAGGGAGAAAGGCAACAAGAAGTAAATTTGTTTTCTGCAAGATACTTAAGTTGCAGCTTTGTACATTAGGGGACAGAAATACTACGTTCTTTCAGTCCCTTGCTGGCTCTGCTGAACATGAACAGCGTGAAATCCTCTCTAGCGCTTGCCGCTAATGGCATCAGATGCTGATGGAGGCCGAGACATACCTCCAAGCTATTGCTATTGAGTGCAGAGCCTACCCCTTTTTTAACAGCTAAAGAATGCTAGATTTGCATTCAGCCTGGGGAAGGGTGGGAGGATGTTCACTCTGTCCACTGTGATCTGTCTATGTTTTATTTCTAAACAGTGAAAAAGGAGAGTAAATTCTTTGACTAAATGGCTTGGTATGAATACACTTGTTCACATCTAAATAGGAAGAACATAAAACAATTCTAAGTTTCTCACAAGCTGGCTGTGCAATAAAGACTAATACTCTATGGATTCTTTTCAACATTGAATAGGTTGCCAACAGGGAACAATACCCTTTTTATAGCAGTTGACTTTCTGATGTGATGGGAGTGTCACCAAAGGATTAGATTGTGCACGAGTATGTTGATAAATTCAGTTATACCAGTGTTAATCTTTCAATAATGGTTATGATGTGTTGTCAGTCATCAACAGGAAGAACTTAAAGCTGTTGCTTGCATGCCATTGCAATTTCTTTGTAAAAGAGCAAGGGGCATTGTAGCCATGCAAGGTGGGAATGACTCAAAACAACTGAAGATACCTTGAATATTACAGAAAGAATAACATAAATTACAGAATTGATTCCTTTACATGCCATTGAAGCAAAATCTGGAAGTCTATGAACTGAGAAGTGTTCAGATAGCTACAGAGTTGATTTTTTTCTGCTACGGATAATCTAATATCCCTAGGGGCTGGGATCAAACAATTCCATTTCCCACTGAAAAAACACATGGGAAAAAATACAGCATAACAATTGCCCCTCTCTCTTTTATCCAAAAAAAGTTCATAGGGTCTGTGATGGTGCCATTCCCTTATTAACATGTTTATTCTGACAACATGACAACTATACTAATAACCGCATGCAAGAGTAAAATTGCAGCTACTTCTGTAATAGAAAAATAAGCATTTCTAATGGAAACCTGACTAGCAAGATTATAAACAAAAAATGCTGTGTTTTCAGGTAGAGTTGTCCTTGGAAAATGTCTGCAGTCTCCAAGCTTTGCAATTCAGCCATGTGCTGAGGATGAGGAAGAGAAATTTTTGGTTCTCACCCATCGTTTTTTTTAGGGCCACATTCTCTCCATCCTCCTGTACTTCCATAAGCAAAAAAGGTTGCTATGCAGTTATCTTCTCAGCATTTTAAATGAGACTGTATCTTCCAAATCCTTATTCCCCACATCTTGTAATATTTTAGAGTCAGATCCAAACTTGACATAAGAACATACTACTAGCCTAAAATGAGAACAATCCTGAATGTCAGAGAAAGTGTGAAAGTGAATTCCAGTCTAGGTCCCCAACGGGAACTCTCTTTCCTTTCATGACAGATGACTCCCTTCAGAGTTTAGTGAGACATCTACCTAAACATATTTCCATATGTGCCTTTACCTCTTGGTGATTGTGCTATTCTTTCAAACAGCAAGGGACTGAGCAGAAATCAGCTTAACTTAATGGTTATTGAACATGCTAATAAACATCATTAGAAGGAGATATCTTCAGAAAGTTAACACTTCAGACTTCAGATTGTTACAACTGGAGTGCCTACTTTTCTTGTATAGTTCTAGTTCCTCCATACTCTGAGGAAAACTTCTGTCACATTCCTGTTTTGTACCATTGATTAAATTCGAACTGCAAACAGTGACACTATTTTTCAAAGGTGCTGCTGAACAAGGGCAAGTGCAGGGTCCTGCACCTGGGGAGGAACAACCCCATGCACCAGTACAGGTTTCGGGCAGACTGTGGAGAGGGACCTGGGTGTCCTGGTGGACGACAGGCTGACCATGAGCCAGCAGTGTGCCCTGGCTGCCAAGAAGGCTAGTGGGATCCTGGGGTGCATTAGGAGGAGTGTGGCCAGCAGGTCGAGGGAGGTTCTCCTTCCCCTCTACTCTGCCCTAGTGAGGCCCCATCTGGAGTACTCTGTCCAGTTCTG
>Ga0065711_1042487_pt1 | contig 15348 bp, 6 predicted proteins | sample Hoacrofraction12_FD_59098 | JGI IMG/M metagenome (GOLD analysis project Ga0065711, IMG submission 59098) | Hoatzin crop microbial communities from Cojedes, Venezuela - Epithelial fraction 12 v2 (version 2) | ecosystem: Host-associated > Birds > Digestive system > Esophagus > Crop | place... | reverse complement strand
GGGGTTTTTTTTTTTTTTTTTTTTTTCTCCTGTGGCACAGCTCTTGTTCATAGCTGGGGAAGATAGATCTAACCTGTTCTCCCCATCTGGGACAGGATGAACTTTTGCTAAATTATTCTTGACAGGTGTTTGTCTAACTTCTTGAAAAAGTCTGGTGCCTGAGATCCTCTAACCTCCCTAGGCAATCTGTTCCGATGGGTTTCTTCAGAGTATTTTTCATGTCCAGTTTAATTCATCTCCTTCACTGTATTATCCATTGCCCATTGTCTTCCTAACCATGTTGCTTCTTCATGAAGAAAGAAGTCTAGTTGGAGTAGTTTGCAAACCGGGGCTGTAGGAATACACCAAGCGTTAAACAGACGTCTTCTTGTACACAGCCTCCTTAATGTTGAATTGGAAAGCCTTTCAGTGCGAATCTGAAAAAAACTGAGTGTCGGTTAAAAGTGGGAGAAGAATGAGTCATGGAGAGGGAGTCAGTTCAAGTTTAAGACGCCTAAATGTAGGCCTCTACATATTTTCTAAGTGTCTGTCTCCCATTATAGTCTAATGGGTTCTAATAAATACAGTAAATGGAGCCTCGAGAATACTTTAGCTAACCTGCTGCTACAAAGATCTGCATTCAGGTGAGCTGGATTGATTACTGGGCTCCATTGGTGATATTGATTGGAAGATCTCTTCTGACAATAAAGGAAGCTTAGACACCCACACTTAGATGCCCAAATGACTCCTGGCATGTCTTAGAGATTTGCAGACACGTGGCCAGTTACTCTACAAGGCATCTCCTGTGGCTGAACTGTGCAGGCAGGATTGGGAGTCTCTCCTTTTGAGTATTTCCGCAGTATTCCTAGATTCTTGTTTTGTTTCGTACTATTATAAGTATGTTCTTACAGTATCCTCTTCTTCAGGGTAGCCAAGCACTTCTCAGGAGTATACAAAGTGACATGATTCACCGGTCGTGTTATTGGTTTGTTCTTTCATCCTTACCCTAAGGGAGAGGAGAATCTTTCAGGGAACTATCCTTAAAGACTTTCTTTGCCCCTGTACCTCTTGCAACCTGACTTTCAAATAGTGGCTTAAGGCTTGGTGCATATCTACATTGATTTATTTATATTTTAAGCCAGTAATATCAACAATAAAAAATAGTTTATTTAAAAATGGAAGCTTGATACTACTAGTACCAATATAAGGAGCTATAAAACACATGAAACATTTGGAGCTTGATCGTCAGCTGATCCAAATTTTGTGTTACAGTGGAGTTAAGTGGGTTGTGCTGGTTCATAGGAGCTTAGAAGAAGAGTCGCAAGAGTTATCTAAGGATTTATCTTCCGAAGGCTGAAAATTCTTAAGATTCCATCCACACATTGACCTTTAGGAGACCCCTCAAGCAACTCACCTTGAGCTGAGCGGAAGAAGATGGATAAGAGTAGTGTAGTTCCCTATAAAAACATTGAGAACCATTGACCTCTAGCTTACCACTGTAAAATTCTCAAGAAATAGTGATATGCATTTTCCAACTCTAGCCAGAAATGAATGTTGTCTCTGTTTTGAGGGTGGAAAATTGGAGCAGAGGTCGATGTATGCCCACGCGAGTAGACTGCATGCTGTGTTGCTCAGCCAGCAGGACACTTTCATACGACTTGCCCGTTTTGTCTCTCCCATTTTGCTTTGCTAAAGATGTCTGTCTCCTACTTACTGACATCCACATGTCGATTTTTATGTATTCAACTGTTGTACCAAATAAATATGTGAGGATATATCTTCGGGTCCTTACGAGTTGTGCAGAACTCAGCCTTTCTGGGAACTGATCTTGGGTGTGTAAGGCAACTTGCTTTTGCTTGTCAGCTTCAGAAATGGGAGTCATTGCAGCTGCTGTTAACAGGCAGCTTTGTCATCCCAGTTTGCCACTCAGTTAGCATGTTTGTAATAGTTTAAGCAAACTAGAGATCACTGGAGAGGATGCTCGTGTTTGCAGTTCAGCTATTCATGTCTCAAGGAAACCTTCGAATCCTCTTTTGGGATGTTCTGAGAACAGAGAAGCTGTGAGAGCAGCTGGCAGGCATGCACACAAGGTTGATTGAAAACATATCGCATGTGCTGTGACTTCCAGCTAAATCCGTGAGGCACCGTAATATTTATGGAGCAGGGAACTAGCACAATGCTTGGGGTATCTGTCACTTTGCAAAAATGCGATGACCGGCAGTGATGCCAGATGCAAGCAATAGGCACGATTGGGCAATAAAGACAGACAGAAGCACGGGTGCAGGCAGATGGATGCTTCCCAAGTGATTCTCCCAGGGTCGGAGGTGGAGTTTTGAGTGAACAAGTTTAACTTCCAAGCTATACATTATTCACCGGACCATGCGGGAAGCTTGTTACTAGCTGTCAGGACTGCATTTCAGTAGGGAAGATTGCCAGTAGCCTGTTGGAACCTATTTAGGTTGAGAATATTGCAGATACCCTATTTCCCTTAATTCTTGTGGATTAAACTGTGTCACTGCTGCTGCTGTGCGTGTACAGTGGGGAGAGGAGGGGGAAGCATATGTCCTTATGTTTGATGATATACTTGAGATGAGCTTTCAGCACATGGCCTAGCGCTCAGAGGGCCCGTCTCACCAGACATTGTGTCAGCGTGCCTTATTTCCCACCCAGCACCATCCTATACGACTGTCATTTAGCCCTTTTTTTTTTTTTTTAAATATTCTTCTTTGGGTTTTACTGTTGTCAAATCCAGATTTGAAGGCAAGTAGTATTTCAGAGGAATTTTTTTACTACTGTTATCGGTTCTTCCCCGTTTTCAGTGATTCATTCATGTGTTGAGATATCCCAGAGTGTCTCAGGTTTCCACTTCTTTCTTAACAGTTTCTAGCTGCAGCTGCAAAGTTCTTACTTCATTTTACTATACATTTAAGTTTAGCTTGAAAAACCAGCATAGACCCCACAAATAGTTTGCAAGAAAGGTTCCTTGGCTATCATGCAGGGCTTTCTTTTTTCTTTCTATCTATTTGACAAGATGATATTCAACAGAGCAAATTATACTGTTGTGTGCAAACCTGATGAACACCAAGTAGCAGGAACATTCCTGCAGTTTGTGATTTGGCAACTGAGACCACTTCTGCTACAGATTGCCTTAAAAAATGACTGTAGGGAGGATGAGTGAAAACAGCCTGGGTGTGAATGAACTGGAAATGTGATTATTTAGTGTTTTTTCAAGGCTCCCACAATATCTCCCCCTTTCAAGCAGCATTAAGCTTGAGGCTGTTCCGTGGGGGAGTGCCAAGTGAGTTGGAAAAGCTAAACCTTGCTTCTAGTGACAGAATGCTCTGTTGTTTCAAAACTTCAATCTCACTGGAAGTCCTGAAAGCAAACGGAATAAAAATTCTTACAGAAGATGAGCCTTGTGACTGCTTTCTAAAACCTCTCCGAATGAAGATAAGTTGCTTGGTTTTAACTGTTACTTCAGTGTCTTTGCTATTTTTATTTTCCTATAGGGGAGTGCTCAAGTACCAGACCAACTTAGAGGAACACCCTCCTGGTTGCTTTAATCCTAACAAAACACTCCGAGAGAACATGACGGTGCCAAAGGCTTTTGAAGAGCTGTTTCCTGACTATACTACTGGGCCCTTCCCAGAGGACTTATCAGTACCAGAACCCTTTGTACAAAATAACTTTATGAGAATTTGTTCCGAGGAACCCAAGTTCCAGTCACACTTCCCAGAGGTCTGTATGATCCGGCGTTTCAGGTATTACAAGCCATGCCAAGTCTTTCCGTCAGCCATAACCACTAATTATTGCTTTTCCAGACCAGATGTTTTAATAATGGAAAATATTATTAAAACCTTTTCAGGCATTCAAAGATTTGGTGGGGAAGAAACAATCTGTATTAAACCTTGAACTGCATTACAATGTGGTGCATAGAATAGGGTGGAAAAATGTCAAGAGATTGGCTGTAATGTTCTTTTTTGCATGACACGATAAGAGATGTATTTGTCTTGCTATAAATGTGACTTTAAATTACAGTGTAGCACTTCAGAGCAAACATTTATGTAACATATTCATAAGGTCCCTTTGTAAGCATTGTGCAGCAGCAGTTAATTGAAATAATCAAACTCCATTTGTTCTCTTTTTTACCATGCAGATACAAGTCCTAATACCCATTTCTGGGTTGCAGTTGGTTGTGGTTTGGCTTTGTACAGCCTGTTGTTTGCAGACAGGCTTGTTTTATGTGTGGCATGGATAAATGAGTATGATGACAGAGGGGACAGAAAAGCCTTTTCTTTCTGTGTTTTCTGTTTTCCTTTTGTTTCTTTATGTTTCATGGCGGCAGCTTATTCTTCATCCAAATTTTCTCTTTTCTTTTGAGAAAAGATGAGCTGGGCTGTATTGGCAAGTAGCATGAGGAAGTTTGGGAATACGGAGTTTGCAAGCCCAAGGCCCACCATTCAAGGTGGTCCCAGAACAGACCTCACGGGCGTTTCTTCTTTTTATTTGAATTGTTTTCTGTAGAATACATATGTCCCTTCATAGCTGCCATGGGAACCCATTTTGCTATGGAGCATGTAATCGTAATAAGAAACAGTCAATCCTACACTGAAGTTCTCCAACAAACTTCTCTGGATTTGTATTTTGTTGTGGTAATACTCCTGAATTACAAGCATCAATGTATACCTGGCTCTGTATGACCCACAGGACATCGAACAGTCCTCTTTGGGGTTTAAGATGTCTACTTTAGAGCCATTTATGGGAAAAGAAGAGCCATGGAAAGAAATGGCCGCTTGCTGTTCTCCTGGCAGCTCGTAACTTTATTTTAGGACTTTTTTTCGATCTGGAAGTATTTTATGCACTTAGTGATACCAAGTCTGAAAAAAAAAAAAAAGCCTTAGGTCTTGTGAGCTGCTGAAGTTTTTAAGGCCAGAGGTGCTTGAGGGGAAAAGAAACCCAAACCAAACCAGAAAAACTCTGCTAGTTGCAAGAGATGCTGATGTGTAACTACAAAAATTGTGAAGATGGAGGGGGGTGGAGGGCACATCAGTGCCATGGCTTGAATGACTGAGCAGATGTGGAATTAGTAGTTAGCTCTGCCATAAGCTGTTAGTAATTGACTCCTAGGATGGGATTTAACTGAGCAGCTGCAAATGTCTCCATCTGAGGTAGTTACCCAGGGCTCCCTGTATAATCAGTGCAGACGAATGGGCATTTCCAGGACATTATTTGTCTAGCATACACATCTTCCATAGGGGAGAGTTAATCGTGATTCAGAAGTGCCCATTTCTCTCCCTTGTCTGTGATTTTGTAGTAGCTTAATATAAGCATAAATTCTATAGCACAAGAATTGCTTTTTTCTTACTTTTTGGTCGAACCTGAGGTTATTAGAAGAAGGTAATGGTCAAATAACATTACAAGCCAGAAAATGTTTGTCTGTAAAGATTAACCAGTTTTATAGCACTCTGATCTGTTAGATTTTGAAACAGTGTATGTACTGTGTCATTCACTGCTGAAACCAGTTGCAGTCTAACTAAATAAAACAAGAGTAACATGCTTGCAAATGAGGTCATTAGCATTTTGTTCCTGATGAGTTTTATGATTAAAATCATTTGTGCTTGTGGATGATGCTGCCGGTTAGACTGATTAAGCCTCCATAACGTGCTTAAATTTCTGCACGTAGAGAGATGTGAGGTTCCTTGTGACCAAAACACTGTTCCACAGTAGAAGTGAAATGAGGTCCTGCAAGCACCCAAGTAGTTTTGAAATTAGAAAATGTAAAATGAAAAGTCCTTGAGGTAACATACGTTTGTTCTCCCGTAGACCTGGTTTTGGATTTCTGGACCGCTGTGCTTATACTGTGTGGAAAGGCTGTACCGCTACATCCGCAGCAGTAAACCAGTCACAATCACTTCAGTGATAAGCCATCCCTCCAACGTCCTTGAAGTAAGGATGATGAAAGACGACTTTAAAGCAAGGCCTGGTCAGGTGAGTTAATATGCCTCTAAAAACATCACTGCTGTTCATGTGGAATTGTCTGTAGGGATGTCTTTCACTTTGTATGTACTAACACCTCACTGACTGTTTTGAACATACCTTTTCTATCATTTTCTCTGGCTGATTTTGTTTCAGTATGTTATTCTAAACTGTCCAAGAGTGTCTGCACTGGAAAGCCATCCATTCACCCTTACAATGGTAAGAAATATGATTTTTTTCTGTACTTTCCCTCTTGTTTATAGTTGGTAAGCAAATGGTCTTTACTGCCTTCAAGGTGAAAATTCCCTCCAGAAAAGCTTATGTTTCATTTATGAGGTACCAATGAATATGAAATGGGATGATTATTATGTATGACAGTACTCAATACATATTTAATTTTCTCCACTGTTGAGAAAATGATAAAGGGAACTTTTTTCAAAGTCTTCCATAAGTGAAAAACAATAATAAATAAAACGCATGTGATTTTGATCATTATTTCATGAAAGAGGTTTCAGCCATTTTTGTAGACCTTAACAAAAAATGAGCACAAATTGTAATAATTTTTTTGTCATCTTTCCTATTCAATGAAAAGACGTTCCTGCAACTGCCTTTTCCACAGTTAGGAGAGCATAAAGAAGAGGTTTCTAAAATAGTCTTCTGCTTTATTTTTTATATGAAGAGATGTATCAAGGAACTAAAGTGATATACCAGTGAAATCATACAACATTGGGATGATTACTTACTCAGCTCAGTTGATCTGGCATGGGAACTGGACTGCCCGGAGACAGAATGGAATAAAGTGAAACTGTATATAAACGTATCAGAAATTCTCCAGGAGCTAGCAGTGCAGAGGCCTGGGAGATGCTACAGGAAAAATCACTGTACTACATTGGCTATGTTGTTACAAAAAGCAGAGTCTAATCTGTAATATTAGTGACAGCCTTTTCCTTCCAAGTGGAATAATTTGGGATCACCTGAAACTGGTATTCTTCAAGAAGACCATGGAGATAAATTCACATTTAATTCTTTTCTTTGGACTGATAACTGATAATTTATCCCCACTGATCTGTACCTAGTGCTGTGGAACAGCTGAGAGGTTTTCATGGTACTTGAGATTCAGAGGGCACAACCAGGTCCTGTCCACTCTCAGCTCTTTGGTTTTGTGGGGTGGGTGTTTTTGTTAATTTATTTATCTGTATGCCAAGCTGGCAGGCAGGTACTGTCACAAGGCAACCCACACTAAATTCCTCCCAAAATAAATTTTGTGCTGTAAATCTGGGAGTGAATCTCACTTAAAGGAAGCTGCCTTTGTGTAGCCTGGTGAAGCAATATTGACACTTGCGTAGCCTGATTTTTGCAAAGTTTTTCTGGCTATTCATTTTACTGATAGAAAGCAGAGACCTATGTTATTTGTCTGTTGTTAACTCCAGATGGCAATTTTTAAGGCTTTCCTCTGTACAGTGCATGAAGATAACTAGATATGCAATGCTGAACAAGGATGTGCATTGCAGTACTGATGGAATGGTAGCTTTTTTTTTGTGCAGAATGATTCAATCAGTATTTATTTATATTTTTTATTAGTTTAGTGATCAGAAAATAAATTTAAAGAACTTAGCATAAGTCTCAGATTGCTCTTTACGCTCGTTTGGCTCTAGCATGGCTATATTTAATAAAATTACACCTGTTCTATGCCAATGGGCATATCTTATTTAAACATTAATCTCAAAACGTCATGTCCTTATTTCTGACCATCCATCTCAGTGGAAATTAAAATAGCGGTAATAATTTGATCATTAGCAGTAATTGCACAGTTTGGACACTATGAGACTGTTATAAAGATTTACGCTTCTTGTATTAGAACACGACTAAAACAATGGATTGTGTGATTCCAGTTTCCAGAAATAATGTCATCAAAGGATATTAGTCCTGATTCAGTAATCTTTTCTCTGACAAAACCTCTAATTTGTTATGATGAGAGTTTTTATCGGAGAAGAGGCTGCCGACATGGACCTACTGGGTTAAATCACAGAATGAAGTTCAACAGGATGTCAAATTCTTTGCAGGAGTTGAGGATTTAGTCCAGTATTTAAAATGGCATACTATAGTAATGCATGTTATGAAAAATGATTTTTGCATGAAAAATTGTAGATCTAGGCGTTACGGAAGAGAGATGTCTTGTTGTGAGTCTGACTTTTCTTAGTGAATTTAACTAACTTATTTATATTCAGATAATGTGCAGATAGGCTGCCCAGGGAAGTGGTTGAGTCACCATCCCTGGAGGTGTTTAAAAAAACGTGTAGATGTGGCACTTAGGGATATGGTTTAGTAGGAATGGTGGTGTTGGGTGGATGATTGGACTTGATGATCTTAGAGGGCTTTTCCAACCTATGATTCTATGATTCTATGTGTGGTCAATAAATTACAGTTTGTGTAATTTTTACAGTCATATATTAAATACGCAATATTAGAACTAGCCATTTCCACTCATGCACTGTGCATTATATTTTAAGTGTGTAATACTAGACCAGGCAATTTCTGTTCATGCTCAATGCTTTTCACTTTAAAGTGTAAACTTAGAGTGATATCCTTCAGTATGACAGCATATCCTTCAAGGTCGCATACATGTTTTAACTATTACAAGATATAAAGGTACCACTGAGTTACTGAGCTTCTTTTTTATTGCCATAAACGTATTTTGGTAGAATATCAACTATGCTGGATAAATGCTGTTATTGGGTAAATGACTGTTTTACAGCATAGTGAGGATTCGAAATGTCTAGGTTTATGACAATCTTTTTGCCCAGCCTAAGCAGGGGACAGTCATTTCCACATGTCTTTCTAGGTCATAGAATACGCTTTGGGCTGCTGTCCTGCTTAGAAAGGTTTTTCTTGTTGTTTAATGTGATGCCAGACATGGGACTGTGCTTATAGAGTGTGTAGGCAATAGCTTTACTCAGTATTTTTCCTGCTCCCATCTGACCTAGTTGTAGGTACCAAGCCAGCTGGAACATTACTGCTGCTTCTTGTGTTGGAGGACGATAATCCCTGGGCTATTCTTCTAGGCTGGTGTAGGAGCATGGACCTCAAAGCCATGGCAGGAGCAGCATGAGGGGCACATGGGGCTTCAGATGCTGGAAGTGCAGGGCAGCGATGGCTGCAGCAGGGCCAGGGGGAAGGCTGCAGCCTTCCCAGCGCTGTCGTCCTCCTTAGGCTCTGTATGATGTCCTGTGTAAGCTGACGAAACATCTCACTGTGCCTGGAGTGTGCTTAAAAGTCAAGAAGTGACCAGTTCAGGCATATCGTGGTACTCCAAGCAAGGAGTGTAAGCAAAAGTGCAAAGGAAGGGGTGAGTCAGCGTGATGGAGTCATGCAGAGATTTTACTAGTCCCTTCCCTTTTTGAAGTTGTGTAATATTTACAGTTTAGCTCAATGTCTTACATAACTCTGGGGTGGAGAAAAACACTGGAAGGCTGTGTAAAGGGCCTGAACCCACTCCTATTGCGCTCTGGCAAAGCTCCTACGTGTTTCACTCGGAGCCAGACGGAGCTCTGAATCGTAACCAAGTGAGCATCAAGAGGTAGGCATTGTTCAGAAGTGCGTGCAGTAGTGTTTATTTTGTTTTCTTTTTTGTCAGTTTAAAGCGTTCTTGCCCCTGCTGATGGAAGGAATGAGCAGAAGTAACTGGTGCAAAATGCACGTGGGAATTTGGAGAAGCAAAACTCATGTTACTCTGAACTTAGAGCTGCCAGTCTGGCTTCTTTGCTAACCTGTGACCTGGCGCTCCTACCAAAGTCTTCCTGACACAGAATCACACACTGGCTGAGGTTGGAAAGGACCTCTGAAGGTCATCTGTTCCAACATCCCTACTCAAGCAGGCCCACCTAGACCTAGTTGCCGAGGACTAAGTCCATTTGAATATCTCCAAGGATGGAAACTTCATAACTACTCTGTTCAACCTGTGCCAGTGTTCAGTCGCCCTTACAGTAAAAAAAGCATTTCCTGATGTTCAGAGGGAACCTCTAGTGTTTCAGTTTGAGCCCATTGCCTCTTGTCCTGCCTCTGGTCACCACTGAAAAGAGCCTGGCTCCATCCTCTTTGCACCCTACCTTCGGGTATTTATAGACATTGATAAGGTCCTCTTAAGTCTTCTCTTTTCCAGGCTGAACAGACCCAGCTCTCTCCGCCTTTCCTGATAGGAGAGATGCTCCAGACCTTTGTGGCCCTTTGTTGAACTCTCTTCAGTAGGTCTATGTCTCTCTTGTAGTGAGGAGCCCAGAACTGGACACAGTACCCGAGGTGTGGCCTCACCAGTGCTGAACTGCTTGCAATGTCACTTGTACACTCTGAAGTTCAGGCACTCAGAGATCCCAGTTTTCTCTCGTGATTGATGTGGAAGCTGGCATTTTTTTGAATTTCTTGCATTGGCGTGAAGTGATTGGCAGTAAGCCTCATGGAAATAGCCTTGTGTTTTGCAGATGTTAAGTGCTTCAGAAGATGTGCTGGGTCATTTCATGTGGTCTCTGCTGAACCCACTACAGAGTCAATGCAAGCCACAAACTCTTGCAAACTGCAGTTCAGCTTGGCTACCAAAAGACTGGTGTCTACTCCTAGCACCTCATAAAACTTGGCAACCCTGTTGTTTTAGTTGTGTTGATTTGCTTGTGGCAAAAGAAGGTAGGAAACAATTACATCACCTTGTATGGAACTTAGATTGTGATAGACCTTGAAATAAGGACAAGACCAAGAGGTGAATGCTTCTAAATTTGGAGGTGGCTGACATCTGAGATTTGGTGAAAACTTCTGCTCTGCAACAAACATCTAGAAATGCAGGATCAAATAGTCTGTAATCTCAGCTTTGTGACAGTTTTGGCTGTCACTAGCTGCTATCATGCCCTCGTTTCCCCTTGGAACTGGAATCTGTGTTGCACAAAGACAGAAGATGCTATTCTGCCATAGTGGTGTGAGTTCAGAGCTCACTTAAACTGCTAGCTAAATAGCTTAAAGTTTAAGGTCCTGTGTGGTGCATGCAAGGAACAGTGCAAACTGTTCAGAACTGTTCCTTCAGTGGGTACCATCTCTTAACTAGAAGTACCACCTCTGAGGAGAAAAGAAAATTAGTCCTGATGGCACGTGCAGTAGAGAACTGAGTCTTTCATCAAAGCTTCTTTACTGCTACCTTTTACAGTGGTGGCTAGGGAGGAAAGCGTAGCAGGTGCTGTGGTGATTGAATGAGTCAGTTTGCAGTATCCTCTTTGCTGATGTTGAACAGCTGATGGAAGGGCTTCATTACTTTTATGGCAACAACATAGATCTGCTATTTGGAATAGTAATTTATTATTTTTTACAGCTAAAATGTTGGGTCTTAAGGGACTGTCCTCTTCCATTTCTTACAATTGTGTGTGTGTAATTAATTATTTTTTCAGGTATTTTGGCACTTGACCATAACAAGGTATCTGCCGTATTACTTTAGCACCGAAGACATGAGATGTCAGAGTTTAAGCATTATATATAGACACTGAGACAACACCTCCGCTAGACTGGCACTCTTGTCATGCAAAACAGACAAAGGGAGTGCTTTTGGCTGCTCCATACTTTTGTAGTATGAGGGCAAGAGACTGTTCCAAGAGACATTCAGGACAGGCACCAAACTTAAATCCTCTGAATCACATTATTGTATTGACTAGAGAAAGTGCTAGAGTTACTCCCTGGGAATCCCCTCTCGGATGCTCTGGGGGCTGGAGAGGAGGCTTGAGCAATTCTGGGAACCAGATTCTGCACTCTCCAGTTCCTGTCTTGTGATTTCAGTGACCTGACCACAATTTCCTTCTTCACTGAAGTCACTCAGGCAAATAATCCATATTGCCTTTCTCTGAGATTCAGGACATCATTTTGTTGGAAGTGATGAAACAATAAATCTTAGCCCACTAAGCTCAGGCTCTTCAGGCAGAGAAGAAGCATTGCCTGGTCTGTATAGGTCAACCTTCACTGACTGACTTGACATAGAGATTTCATTCCGTTCTCCATCTTTCCTCCTGACCCAGCACCATGGATAGGATGCCCCCTCCCCTCCTGCAGTTTGCCTTTAAGCATCCAGAACTCCTTTTGGAAACAACTAATAAGCCACCTGTTATTAAGATAAGAGGCTTAATGTAGAGATGTTAATCTATATTGTAATGAGTTGACTGTCTCTCTAGAAAGAGAACCACCTCTTCTGCTTCTGTGAACAGTGCAACTTTAAATATTTTGGATAAATGTCCTTGTATTTTACTCATATCTGTAAAGCTGTCCAGGACCTCGTCTGTCATTCCAAAAGATATATATCCTGAGCTTGATGTTTGTTGTCTGTTCAGATTAGTACTGTTTTAGCACTGAAGTTGTCCTTTGGTGACTTTTTTTTTTTTAATTAGCACATACATGTATCCCAAGATACTCTTGCTAATACTCAGATACAGGTAACTTTTATAAAATCTTGTTGAGCTTTCTCTGCCTCTCTGTTTAAGACATACTCTGCATATCCACTGATTAGTAGCTTCATGAGATAGTGTTAACAGAGGCAAATGACATGGAAGTGGCATATAGAAAGCAAGAAATAAAACTGAAACAAAGAACCCAAAGCAAAGATCCCAGCCTTCAGACTCCAGGATTTTATGAAATATGTGCTTTATTTTAGCATGAGGGGCTGCTTCTTTGGATCCTCCAAAGAGTTTTGGCTCTTCGCTCAATGTCTAGATCCTAGTTCTGGTAGTGTGGAAGCAGAGATCAACTACCTGCAACAGGTTGTTTGAAACTTTCTTTGAAACTAGAAATTTTCTCCTGTGTTATAATGTGCTCTGACTTCCCCTACTTCAGTGCTGCATAACAAAATTAAATCTCCTTGAACCAGAAGCTGGAAGAGTCTGGTAATGAGAAAACTTCAAGAAATTCTGCCCTTTTGTTGTTCTCCATCTTTTTGCACAGATGGTTAATTTGAGGCAGATCCCATCAGGATGATTTGTAGCGCGACATCTTTCTTCCTTTCCATCCACATACAGTTCTGCATGAGTAAGAAAAGAAAAAGTCCAGAGGAACTTGAATTCCCTGCTCGTATACATGGGTGGTCAAATCCTTACTATGTCATTTATGGCATGTAGCAAATTTGGGGGTCAGTATGTGTGCATTTTCTAATAAGTCAAAGCTGAGTTTTGAGAAGGGGATAGGACGAGTTTGCATATGCAGATACTTAGATCCACAGACAAAACCCAAATGTGTATTACTGAGGAAGAATACTTTGTCTGATTAGTATCCAAATTAAAATTCTGTAAATTAATAGTTACTGAACCCCAGGCAGAGAAACTCTTAAGTCCATTAATCATCTCAGAGTAGGTAGAAGAATTACCTGAAAGAAGTTTCTGGATGTACATGAAAAATTATAGTACCTAAATGTCGCAGAGCTATTACTTATTCATGCATTTTTCTACCTTTAAGGTTTTTGTTTTGTTTTGGTTTGATTTTTTTCTAGATTGAGTTTTCCTTGTTACCTCCACACCTCTGTTTAAGTCCATTTGGTATCTGGATTTAGGCACGATGGGTTTACATGGTGATGGCCCTTATCTGTACAGTTACATTTTTGGGCTTGATGCCTTGTCAGAAAGGTCTCAGAGAATAAGACATGAGTATAAACAATGTCACAAGTAACACATTTGCTTTTGTAAGAGAAAACCAGTGTTTCGTAGAGCCAAGGTTATCTTTATCCCTGGATAATCCAGAATTCATTTAAAATTAGTGGAGGTATTAACAGTTTGGCAGTGAAGTTTTAGCTCTAAGCTTCTTTTAAGCATGAAATTTTGTACTGCACAAGGAGCAAAACTGGAGATGATGGAGAAACGTATGTCCTGTACTGTAAACTTGAGAAATAAGCTATCCACAACAGGAAAAGCCTAGGGGCCAAATTCTGAAATACCTCATAAAAAAAATTGAAAAGTTGTTGGAAGTTTGCCTGACTAAAAAGCATGTAAGGACATCAAGAGCTAAGTTCATACCGACAAATAAATACAGTAAAAACAAAATCTAAAGTGATGACATTCTAATAAGATTTTTTAAATATCTTGTGCGAATGGTTATGAAACTTTTCTTTATGAGGTGATTTACAGAGCATTTAGAGAAATACAGATATTGTGAAGTATCTTGCTGGCTGACTAAAGAAATCCCTAGAGCTTGTCTGCTCATCATAGAAGTAGAAAATCTAGCAGCTGTTTGACAAACAATTTAAGTAAATCAAAAATAGAATAGATTAATATTTCAGATGCCTTTTGTACTTAGACTTGTTTATTTGATTTGGTTTGATTTTGAACTTAATAATTTTTAGGTCTGTATAAAAACCCCAAGTAAACCTTCACTTTCATTTAAACTTAAAATCTGACTCTTTTGTGTCAAGGGAACACAGAAATTGTTACATTCAAGTTCACTAAATCCTGAGTCCTCCTTCAGCAGATACTTTAAACAGAAAGTGTCAAATCCCTCTCATGAGCAGTGTTTTTCTGATATTATGAAAGTATATTTACTTTATATATAACAGGTATCTACTGACTTTAGCAGAGAAGAAAGTTTTCTCCCATCAGAGGTAGTGCTTCTAGGTTAGCTGCTAGGTCAGGTTAGAGGAAGGTCTAGGAAGTGCATGAGAGCACTCCTAATGAAAAAAACAAGCACAACTTTTAAGCATGAATAAAATTAACACATGGATGTAGTATTAAAGGAAATTAAGTGCCCTGCGTTTTGCCGTCCTATAATTAAGACCAGCTGACTGGCTTGGGTCTGTGCTTTAGCCTAGCAAAATACTGTGTGTGCTGGTAGGGTAGTCTGGAGGGACACAGATGTTGGTGATCCAACTGGAAAGCCTATCGATCCTTTGGCGGTTCTTCCTATGAGCACCTCGCACCACTGGGAGCTAGGCAGCACGAGTCTGGAGATGGTCCATACTTTTTTTCTCAAGGATGATGAAGATGGAGCCTTTTGTGCCATTCAGGTTCCTTGCTCATGCATTTGTCAGCTCAGCGCAGCATTAACTGGCAATGTGTCCACATACCTTTGGAAGACGTGGAGAGGCAGCCTTGGACAGAAACGTTGCTCTACTGCCTTTTACTCCTTCACAGACGAATGGGATGCTTGCGTCCTGAGCGTCCCATAAGGTTGTGGTTTGTTCTTTCCACTAGCTAGCCACTTGAAATGCATAAATTAGACGGGTATTACTAGGATTGAACTTTTGTACTATGTTGTGGGGAGTTGGACTCGATGATGCTTGTAAGTCACAGAATCACAGAATCACAGAATCACAGAATAGTAGGGGTTGGAAGGGACCTCTGTGGGTCATCTAGTCCAACCCCTCTGCCGAAGCAGGGTCACCTACAGTAGGCTGCA
>Ga0065711_1042486_pt1 | contig 15348 bp, 8 predicted proteins | sample Hoacrofraction12_FD_59098 | JGI IMG/M metagenome (GOLD analysis project Ga0065711, IMG submission 59098) | Hoatzin crop microbial communities from Cojedes, Venezuela - Epithelial fraction 12 v2 (version 2) | ecosystem: Host-associated > Birds > Digestive system > Esophagus > Crop | place... | reverse complement strand
GGGGGGGGGGGGAGAAACAAAGAACAAAAGAAGTCCCAGCTTGTGTGGTTAATAGCATAAAACAAAGTTACTGAAAAGCAAGCAAGTGCTGGGGCACATCAAAGCATCTGCAGAGGTAATGCAATTAGATTTGTCACTGAAATGGAACTGAACAGAAAGTGAAGAACAGTCTCAGGTTTCAGCGTATCTGGATCTGGAGTAAGGCAGGAAGCACGACTGCTGACCATAGCTGAGGAGAGCAGTGTAATGGATTAAAGGTGACTGAGAGGAAAAAGATAAGGAACATTTGATTGATTTTCCATTACCCGGGAAAGACTGCTGTGTGGCAACAGCCCTGTGCAGAGTACACTCCAGAGGGCAACATGAAAGGCGGAGGAGAGCTTGAAATGAAAGCCATTTAAGCAGTAAGGCTGTCAAGCATGTACCATATTTAAGAGTCAGGAAAAGGGAGGAAGCTACAGACCAACAGACAAGGCATTCTTCAACTCTTTCAGAAAAGAGCAGTGAGTTTTTGTTCTTTACTAACAGGGAAACTTTACTAACTGCTTTTGCATCTGCTAAGACGTTGCATCATACCAGACTGATTCCCGGCCTACCAGTCTACAGCCAGTCTGTCTCTAAACCCTAAGTGACCCAGGAGATGGGTAGCTTTGAGCAAGGAAAAATGAGTTATAGAGCCAAAGTTTTCAATAAGCCACAGATGTCACCCTTGAGGCCCAGCACAAAGCTGTGCTTTGCCTGTGTGCTATCTTAACGGGCAGATAGTCACCCCAACACATCTCTAGGACTCCTGCCTGTGCTAAGGAAAAGTCAGCTGAGTTTCCATGTATGTTTTACATAAGTTTCACATCAAGAGCACCTAGAAATTTAGCAACAGATTCATTAGAATGGAGAAAATCATAATAAAAGTGTCCTTTGTACACAGTTGCTACATGAGAAGTCCATTAAGATGTGGTTAGTCTTTCATAATGGAGCAGACAAACATGTGAGGTTGTACTATTCCATTTCTGGAAACTGAATTAAGCATCTTTAGCCAAAAAAACAGCGCAACTAAATACATATACATGACAAATGGCATCTCAGTTTTAACAGAACGAGAATACACCAAATAAAGTTACCTTTCCACACAATCAGACCACAGCAAACAGCAGTGAAATTAGTTCCAAGGATTAATTAAAAAAAAAAAATGTAATGAGAAGCAACCATTAAAGTTAAATCTCCCTCTTTTTAATGGTCTGTGATTCTAACAAGCATCTTCTACCAATTCAAAGCTCTCACTTGTATAATTTCTCCAAACAAGTCACGCAAGTTCTTGCCTTCCATGGACATGGGAGACCAAGACCTCTACCAGAACATACTGCTTGGACTTGCACGTAAGTTGTTTGAATGCTTTTTAGGATATTAAAATAAGCACCATTTCAGCTTTTGAACCTTTTGTCACACCGACAGCCCAAGCTGGTTGCAAAGGGATTACAGGCATACTACTTCACTCCAATTTCTTCTGCAACAATTTATTTACTGATACAAGATGGGATAAGAGGTTACTGCACTGGATTAATAGCCACAAGTGGCAGTAAGAGTTTTCAAAGTTTTCCTACATGGGGAAAAGCATAAAGCAAGTGAATACCAGTTTCTCCTTGATAACAAAAAAAGCTTTCCATACCTTCCCCAAGTTTGGATGTGTTGATGTCAGAGTCATCTCTGGTTCCATTTTGTGATTCCAGGTATGTAGCAGGGACCCAGCCCTGCTCTTCTGCTGTGCTCACAAACCACCAACCTACAAAAAGAAAAGAAGTTACTCAGTCAACATTTAGAGGAACAAGAATAGCAAAATGCTACTGAAAAGGTGGCACAGAGTCAGCAGCTTGGGTGCAGGTTTGAGTTATTCTGCAGCCTCCTAGGACAGGGGGTTTAGCCCTATTATTCCATTCTACCAGATACTCTCACAGTGGTAAATGAGTATTCAGGCAGACCTCATGTGAAAAAGGTTGCAATGGAGCAAACATCAGTTTATTTCAATAAACCTGAAGTCTACCCACGACAACTCTGATTAGAGTTCTCCAATTCAGTTTCTTAAAGCAAGTCTTGCAACATATACATCTACAGTATCAAAACACTTTATATGTGTATATATGTGTATGCCAACGTATAGGAAGTAGCACAAACATTGCCCAAATTCTAATATGGGAAGAAGTCAAAAGATGGAAATAGGGAAGACTTCAGTAGAAGGTTTCAGACACAGGATACAGAACAAGTGCTTCTAGAGCACTTGTCACCACAGCTGATGTTTAACAAACATGACCTGAATTCAATGTCCTGGGAAGCTGGAAAGTACTGCACAGAACAGAAATAAGAGAAAAGCTAACTGAAATGTGATTTCAGGGCATAAGCACCAGTTATTTGCCTTCCCACCTGAACATCCAAGTTTCTACCACTGTCTAAAAAAATATTAAGTATTTACCAACTAACATTAAGTATCTACCAACTAACATTTTAACATTTAGGTCACACCCATATATGGATGAATAAAATTATAGGTGAACCATCTTTAGTGTTAAATGCATCCCAACCATAACTATTCTTACCTCTTTTCTTGCTTAGCTACATTGATTTATTGAATCCTCCACCGGTTTTGATGCAGACTCACTCACCCAGGAGCTTGCTGCTCTCAGACATGAGCACAACTGGATTCTGCTCCATTTGGGTAACGTCAGGGTTAAGATACAGGACAATAAAAAGCCAAGCAGGTAATCTCTCTGTGTTTTCTCCAATCTCCCAGTCTCCCCCAAAAATGCAAGCTGCTTTGTCAGGACAATGCAAACCACTGTTCAGCACCACTCTTTTAGCCTCCCAAAAGGGAGCTGAGAAAATAGCTATTTCTGTACGTGTGCCTCAAAACAGTTTACAGACATTAATGGCTGTCATAAACCCAACAAATTTCACAGGAGACTCCCAAGCCTGTCTGTGGAGCAAAGGCAGGGACGAGCCAGCTCGGTCTGTAAATAGAAAGGGCACAAAAACTAGTTAATTGATGGTGGGACAAAGCCCCGAGTTGTGCAATGGCCACGCAGCCCTCCCACAGCCGCCAGGCCACAGGCCCGGGCCTGGCCAGGGGAAGGGAGGCTTCGCTGGGCTCTCCTGCCATGCAACACGCAGCTTGCTTTAAACAAAAAGAAACCAGCTGAAACAATGCTCAAGTGTTCACGCTAAAGTCACCCAAGTTCGTTCCAAATCCTGTCACGGAAGATTTTACCAGAGGACAGTAGTTACAAACCCCTGTTTCCCTCCCCAGGGCCTGTGGCTGGGAGACAACGTGCCCCAAGCAACAAACTCTGCACTTGCCACCACACAGCTGCTAGGTAGCTCTATTTATTTACTCTCAAAGCTCAGACATGGCTTTCCATTTTCTGGCCCAGCCGAGGTTTGGAAACTTTGCTTCACAAGGCTCATGGTTGGAAAGTTTAAATTTAGTTATTCCCCCTCAGCAGGAGGTGCATTCTTCTGCCACGAAGCCCACAGCAGTAACGTCCAGGATCTGCCAGACTGTTTCAAAAACACATTTTCATGGTTGTTCCTTATTTTACTACTAACGTATCGACATGGGTAGCAAACACAGTTTAACATACACTTATAATTAAGCACAAAATGTCAGAAGCTGGCTTTCAGCTGATATCAATTAGACTGGAATAGTTTATGTAAACTCTTCCTCAGAAAGAAATTCAATACAACTGCACAAAAAGGACTTGCCTACACTTAAAAACGTGTTCTTGGGCCAAATTCAAACCATGGTAAAACCATCCTTGGAAGGCTGGATCACACAGCCTTGACACTGACCCAGTGCCAGCCCATTTTGCAATACAGCTCCTCTGGCTTGCCTCACTGAGCTGCGTTGTGGCCTCGGGAGCCAAGATGAAGGTCTTGTGTTTGAGGCCATATTGCAGCTGACCCTCCATCCATCTAAACAGGGCTCCCTGCTAAAAGGCAACCCCTCATCCCCATGCCTGGGCATGCACCCACATGCTTCCCCCACATCAGCGTGCCTCCCTACTGCCATCCGCAGCTCCTGAAGGGCCTTGGCAGGGAAACCTCAACTCCACTGATCTTACAGACAGGCTCCCACGTACCGGTTGGGGGTCAAGTCACATTTGAGGTAGATTGCAATCAAGTAATTCAACCAAATCCATTGCGGTGTGCAGACAGAGCATGTAACAGTCTAAGTGAGGTTTTAAGCTGCTTTGATTCTTCAAGTCATCACTAAGGTTAAAGCTCCTAATCGTCACAGATCTCATTGAAGTTATCATTTGTTTCTAAAGATTTCCTTTACAAACTATATGCCAGGGTAAAATATAAATAAGAAATCCCTGCAACTACTAAGAAATTTGCAGCATCTGTCCAGGTTTAGAGAAAACCAGCCCCCACACTGAAATTCTCTTCTCCCATTTCAAGCTTGCTTCTCAGAAGGACAAGCTTTCATGCAGCTCATTGGAAAAGCATGTCCACAGAAGAAACATGTTTTATTTACACAGTCCGAAAAACTGAGAAGCCCGAGAAACTCCCAGCAGCAGAGGAGTCAAAAACGGATGCTCACAAGCAAGATGTGCAACGTCTTAGAGTGGCCAAGTAGACACTGCCGAGGCAGCTCACTCCTTATGAGGTTAAAATCTGAATTACGATGGCACATCTAAGCCATAATCCTACAGAAAGGAAATTAAGGCATAGTGCAAGAATTGACAAACTCCTAGCAGAAAATGGCTGAAGCACAGACAGGTTCCACAACGCAGTCCATGCACGACAGCCATGAACTGCAGAACACTGCCCAGCTGGAAGTACTTCCTCTGCACCATCCCCTTGTTAGAAGCATTAAGACCGCTGCCATTTGGTCCCACCACCCTTTCCCTCCCAACCCTAGATTCATGGGGGTTCATGGTTTGCAGACAACTTAGGCAGATTGGCCTCTGTTTGCAGAAAGTCAGGACTATAATGATGCAAACTATCTCTTGCCCCCTCTTTCCCAACCCAGAACATCACAGAAATGTTGTTAGAAAACTTGCTTTTGAAACACAGAACAAAACACTGCATTTATTTTGAGTTCTCCCTCTATGCTGGAGTTGAGCTTGACTTCACAATTCATTATTAAAACCATTCTGCAGCAACATCTGCAGGGAATTATGTAAAGTTATCTCTGCGCACTGCCAAGCCAGTCTGAGTTTCGCTCTTGCACTCACACCATCTGTAAAAATTAGGCATTGCTTTACAGCTTGAGTTAACCCTTACAGATGCCCCTATCTCTGAGGCACCAAAACACAACTCTAAGATGATGTGGCCTGGATGTCTAGACTGAGACTCATCAGCCCTCATCCCTGATGAGGATTTGAAGGGAGTTCGAGCCTTACGCAAGGCACACAGGGAACTGTAGCCACTGCACACAGACCAAGCCCAGCTTGAGCTTTGCTGCCATTACTCCAAATCCTGCCTCAATACTAATCCAAGAACATGAATTTTTAAGATAGGAGTGCAATTTTCTCCCCACATATGTTGACCCTTTGGCTGGCATCTATCAGCATGTGTAGCTGCAACAGCCAAGATGTCTCTACACACGCAGAGTCCATCCAGGCTCTGAAAACTGTCAGGCATTTTCAGCATGGAGCAACACCACTTATCAAGAGATGAAAGGTTCCACTTGCCACACACACATACACATGGCAAGATGGCGACTGCAAAATAGATTGGTCACAGTGTAGAGTGAATAAATGACAAAAATACTTCGATTCTGAAAATACTTTGATTCTAAAAATCACGTTTCTTGCTTTTAATTGTATTCCCATTCCTCTCCCCAAAAGGCTTTAAAAAAAGCAAAAGAATTAAGCAAGCGTTATCCACAACCCACACCATGGGAAACTACTAGAACATAGTTAAAGGACTTTTAGGCAAGTTTTGCTTATGTTTACATGCATCCTCACCCATCCATGCTTCAATATTGTCCCTTTCTCCACAACAAGCGGAAAATAAGCTATTCCTGTTGAAGTCTGCCTAATCGTAAGATGCTACAAATAATTTAAAAAAATGTGCAGGATTGTGCTGAACATGGGTTTCTAACATCCCCTTCAGCTATTAATTTCTCTGTAGACTTTGAACATCAATTTGCGAGTTTAACTGAAGGAAACAAGAAGGACAGAAACACTGTAAAAGGGAAGGGGAATCTCTCTTGCATGAGTGGACTACACATTCTTCTAACCAAAAATAACACTCCACCTCTCAAGAGCCTTGGAAAAATCCCACTCAAGCAGCAGCCTGGTACATGACGTGCTCTTTGGGCCTCAGAGAGCTGCTCCCTTTTGTCTTCTGCCTTGGAACGCTCTCTTGAGGGTTTTTTGATCCAGAAATTTCAATTGTCCTAAAAAACAGTACTAGATGCAACCAGGTCACTTCCAGACCTGGCACACAGACCTCTTTGTGCCAATAGCTGATTACTTTCCCTCAGAGATGTGATCTGGTTCATTAAATGACAGCTAATGTAGAAGTACTGCTGTGGAGATGAAGGTGCTTGCTTTTCCCACCCCTCTAGAGCTCTTCCCACACAGTACATGTATATATGATATACATAGGGAAGTCAGTCATAATTGCCTCAAACAGACCTCCAAAGGATATGCAGAAACAGAAATACAAAGGCACCAGAAGTAGCATTTCCAAGAGGCATTTTCTACAGTATGCATATTCTCACACCCACTTCCTAAAAATTCACTGCGTGTCCGTATGCTGTTAAGACCCTATCACTGTACATTCTGGCTCTGCTCTCTGTAAAAGGCTTCTTCAGTCCCACACACTTGGCAAAGGTGCCGAGTTGAAAGCACTGAAATCGTATGAAGGCCAGTGTCCGATTTCTGAACATTTGTCCTTACGATTCACAGAAGAGATCTTTCTTTTAAATATGGAGATATATGCAAGAGGTCTTCCTAGCATGGAGCTGACTATAGTTTGGGGTACAGAAGTCTGTGCATGAGTCACTACACAGCAGACTAAGGCTGTCGTCTCAGGATGAATTATTAAAGTTGGTGAAATATTAAAGGCAGCTTTCATCTTTAAACACATAATGTTTCCCAGCCTGTGTGCACTCCAGGCTTCACTGCAGCCACCACTCAACCATGAAGCAATGTTTGTCTCGTTTTAAAGATGGAAGTGGGGCTCAAACAAAGACATGCTCAAGGAGGAAAGATGTACTTGTGGAAGACATCCTACTTGAACACAGTTAACATCCACAGCACAGGTTCACAGCTCTTTATGTGCCATACCCAAAGCAGATTGGGCCACACATTAGGATTCCAGCTCAACCACGCGTCATGATCCTTCCAGCCAGGTCACGTCCTAGAGCTACACACTAGGAGAACGGTTCAGAGCAGCAACCCCACTTCCCACGGGAGCCTCATTTTGCAAAGTGCTCCAGCCCCGAATGTCTGTGCCTGACTGCTCTCACAGGCAAGAGCGAAGGTTGTTATCTTGTTTGCAACTCCTGTGGTTGCATTGGAATTCAGGAATAAAACTCACCATCCCAAGTTACTGCTTAACTCCAAAAGGTTTTTAAATTTGCTGATTAAATACCTGAAGAGTCCCACATCACTGTGATGGGGCAAAGTTGTTAGCTTTCTCACGTGAGAAAGAAAAGAGCAAAAAGGATCACACCTGTCACTCCTTTACTGGTAGCCCAGCATGGGACACTGGAGCTTCTATACGGGCTATGAAATAGGTTTTCTACCACAGCATTAAAAGCTGAATGAAGAATTACAAACACAGAAACACTGCCTTTATTTTTATTTTTTTTCAGGAACATGAGCTTCTCTTCTCAAAGAAAATAATTAAGATTTGAAATGTAATAAGCAAACATTTTGCTCCTGGTACCAAATATGCCACAACATCTGACAGGACATACATTAGAAACCACACACCTGACTCCTGTTCAACAGCAGTCACACAGCCACAGGCTACATTCTGCCCAGCAAGCTACCCTCAATATTTAAACTGGAGTAACAGTTTTATTATTTAGTGAAGAAAGAACACATCGAAGAAGGAAAGAAGAGAGGCTACACATTTCTGTGCCTTGCTCCAGTGTTCAACTAAAATTTAAAGGAGTCCCTACAGAAACATAATACGAACCAGACCTTAAGAGCATCATTTAGGAACCCTGACAATGCAAAGCACACATGGAGTACCCCTGGAAACACTTTCCTTTCCCTCCTTAGGGAGTGTCTGAAAGCTGAGCTGTGTTCTCAAGAGTACAGGCTGCAGCAGTTCTTGCTTAATTTGGTGATGGAAACAACACTGGAGAAGAGGGCTTCCTGAGGTTAGGAACAAGATGGGGAGCAGGAGGTGAGGACTTCTGGAAGGCTGGACTCTGTTGATATTATTTTTTGGCTATTAACAGAACAACATTTTGCCTTCTGGAGGTAAAAGTTGGAACAAAAGGCCAAGAGCTGAGCCCTTGGTTTGCTATTCTCCACCAATACTTCATATTAACTGCAAATGCTCAGGACTCAGCAGCAACACATTCCTCGCCCTGCTTTAGGTGTTACTGAGTTCAAGGAAAATAGATGCAAATCCCAGAGTTTGGGTACTGTAACATATTAGGGAGAGAACAGAGTTCTTTCCTGCCATGACTGGCTACTAAGGTAAAATAGTTGCTTCAAGTCTATATGGTTATGGTTTTGCTATCCTAATCCTTCCAATCTGTCTTCTTTCTCCACTTCTACTACTAGTCTTGTGGTGTCAATAGATGCAGACTTCTCAGCTGTGCTGCTAGCATATCCCTTTGCTGCTGTACTCCAGTTCCTACAGTTGCAGAGCAGGCTGGCACGGAGTGCCCACTACATGTGACTAAATACCCTAGTTATTGCTGCCACAACAGTTTTTTTCTGGACCAAAAGCAGCTGATTAGGTGTGTACATAAGTGCTTGATACAGAGTCCCAAAGCGCATCTCAGATTCTGGCTTAAACATCTAGCTTGCTTGGATTGGTTTCACATCACATTATATGCATCAACACATGTATATATGTGGAAATTCACACCCTGACCTCTGCATTCAAATATATATTATCCTAGTCTTTTACTGGGATTGGAACTATGTTTTCTCGTACTTCTGGAAAAAGCAGAAGCATTCAGAACATGGGAAAAGTTCACGGGAAAAGAGAAAACTGGATAATATACAACTCAGATCTAATACTTTATGGGTTACATCACTAGTAGAGACGATGGATATCCAGAGAATTAGACAAGTATACATGTACTTTCAGAAATCACACATTACTGTACTTGTTCAAATCTTATAAGCTAGTAGGTGACAAGCCTTACAGAGGTGCACAATTGGCAAAATACAGACATATCTGTCTCTTATTACCATTGTGACTTCTTGTGTATGTGTGTGTGGGAGTTGTCTAAGTCAAGCAGTTTATCTCTGCATTCTGATAATGCAAACTGATAGCTACAAACTCCAAGCGCTGTATCTGCAGCTATTTGCCATGGCCCTATTGTTACCCAGGGGCTTCCCCTCCCTGTTTAAAAAAAGGACCTCAGATTTGTGTATTGACACAGCTGGAATGAAGGAATCTGCCAAAGACGTTTTCAAGAATTGGCACGTACATTCACAAAGCCATCATACAGTCCAGTACAAATTTTACAAATTGTGTCCTTAAAGCAAGGGAGTAAATGCACTACCTATTACATTAACAGCTATGGAAAAGTCTTGGACATTGCCTGTAAATCCCAGATCAAGTCCCACCACACTCCAGGTTACCAGCTTCCCCTAAACTGTCAAGTACCCTGGGCTTCCCAAGACAGAACCAGCAGAAAGCACCACTTGCCAAGCCTGCCCATGGCCAACTCCAAACCACACAAAGCCAACATGCCCAAGGTGTTGGCCAGCATCCCCAGACCACTGAAATTAGGGGATCCACAAAGCAATGAAGTCAGATGGTTCTACAAGCCAGTCAGCACCCAAGAAGTTGCAAAAAAAGGTTTGCCAAGGCTCAAACATCCTAATGCTTTCTAAAAATAATTTTAAATAATCTTTCCCTTCCTGCTTTACTTAATTTCAAGAACATCTAATGGTAAAACTGTCTATGCAATGTGAGCTTGCATTCCACGTAGCCAAACATGTTTGTGGCTCAGAGTCTTTGTTCAGTATTGGAACAAAAGAAACTAAGTGAGGGAGTGCTTTACTCAGAGGAAATATCTCATCAATCACGACAAGGAACAAAGCTGTCTTTAGGTGGGCATACTATATTGTGCAAGCAGCCTGGCTGCAGCTGCTAGCCCGTAAATACTGAGTACTGTACAGTAACTGGAGTAAAACAAGGTCCACCCATAGCCCAATGGCTTTGAAGAGGTTACTGACTTGCACTGGTATACTAGCCAACGTGGTCCTGCCACCCAACCCACAGCACCAATGCAGTTACTACAGAAAATATCTGCTTACTGATCACAGATTTTCCTTTTTTCAACTAATCTGCTTGGAAACAGGATTTCCTGTCTGACCTCAAGTTCCGGTCACCCTACGTATCAATTTTCACCTTTTCTTGCAAACTCTTTTCATTCTTGGAAAGTGCTGGATTTACATGCACCCTTCAGAGATGATGTCTTTGTGATCTTAGTAACCACAAGGCAAGGTAAGATTGCTAGAGGGCACACAGACTTAACAGCCACTATAAAAAGTCTCTGTGGGCAAGAAGTGGTACTGGATAGTATCTTCCTTTCTTCTTTCCCTTCCCCCAAAGTTTTCTTTACTTCAGTAGGTCCCAGAAGTTGACCAGTGAGGATACCAACTGCTGTTCATGTCTTTCAGTACAGCATCCCTGATCATGTAAGTTCACAGGGCACTTTCATTCCCCCACGTTCAATTACACCTCAGAGTCTTTCACCTTCTACTTCCAAAAGGAATTCTATCCTTTATCTCCTTTAGTGTTTCTACTGTTAGGAAAACATAGCTCAAGCAGGAAGGTTAAGCAATAAATCCATCCTCTGCACTCTTTAAAGCCCGACCCCTTACCTCTTCTCCAACAGCCCATCATTTAGAGGTTGAAATCTGTAGATCTGAGGTTTTAATGAACCTGCTGAAGTGATACTGTAGGCACCATGTTTACATAAACCAGTAATTTACAAGAGCTCCAAACCACAAGTGGGTTTGCTTGGGCATGGATAGAGGAGGACTCCAGCACACAGCACAGCACATACAGAAATCAGGTGGGCAAACCCAGCCCATGGCAGCAGATGGGTAACCCACCACCGTCACAAAGGCTATGCCAGCGCGGTCAGCTCCTGCAGCAGGTTCTTCCAGAGCCATGGATGACTGATTACAGTAAAGGCATACAAACAGACGGCTTTCCGCCTCACAGGGCATGGGGAGCTCAGCCCCAGGAGCCAGCGGTGACTCTATTAGTCATCACCAGTTGTGGGGTTGTGTGTTTTCTGTGGTCAGCCAACAGGGCGCAACAGTCCAGCTCACAAGTAATTTCCTTTACATTCACAGGACTTAATCTTAAAGCAAACACATTTTGTGTCCAAGCTTTCTTTAGGAAAACATGAATAAGCCTTCAAATGGGCCTCACAGTAATCTTGTCCAAAAGATTACAAATTACTTCCTAGTGGTTTAAAAAAGTTACAGACCCCCAGACCCAGCCGATAGGAAATAGCCTTCACAGGCAGCAGAGAATAGCCAATATTTGCTTCCTGCACAGATTGACAAAAGCTGCTTTTGTTTTAATTTCTTATTCTGAAGTCCATAGAGAACATGGTGTCAGTTGCTTACTAGGAAATCCTCAAAACCACACAGAATCAAAAGACACTGTGGACTAGGAATGGTACTAGCAGAGTACTAAACAGCACTCCAGGTCCTAGCATCAAAATTATACGGGAATCCCATATTTCAGTCAAAAATATATTTGCCACCTCTGAAACAGGGTTCGGTTATCTCAGGACAGAACAGAGCAACACCGGACAACAGCTTGAAGTAAGGAACAAAGGCTACACTATATCCAGCAGAAGCCAGAGGATAAAGCAACCAAAGAGTGATAGCAGTTCAGCCTGAAGCACAACTGAGTCACCAGATTAAAAACACTGCCTTTTACAAACAGCTTTTACGGGATCCTTCCGAACCACAATATTCCTGCTAAGGGAACGGAGACATCTCGGTTCGCTGGTGCCCAGCACAGTGTGCAGAGCAAGTGCTCAGATAATCATCTCTCAAATTGCCATTTCCATATCCTGGCTGTTCCTTGAAGCTCTACTGTCCAAATGCAACGTCTGTCCAGCTCTATTTATTAGCTAAATCTGGCAAGACTGTAGCCCAGATGGTACGTTATCACAAACACTGATGCAAGCCAAACCGAATGCTTTGCTCTCCCTTCGACACTGCTTCATTGCTTTTCTCCTGAGCTCCATTCAAGCCGTGTTTCTGCAGTGACCCCGGGAGCTGAGCCTCAAAGAGCTGCCTGCACAAGGCTGCAGGAAGTGACAGCTTCGGAAATGAGTACCAGAGTGATGAATAGCAGGCTACAAGAGCAGCCGGTGCGTTAGCGGGCTGCCAATTAATGAACTACTTCGTATTGAACAAAGACATACATGGGCAAGTAGTATCACTGACATTCCCCAGAAGAGATTACAAATGCAATTCAGTATTTTCTGAAGGGTTTTTCCAGACTTCTCTAAAATTTAGAAGCTTACAGACTTCTCACTATACTTCATTCAGCAGGAAGCTGCACCAGTCCCATTTTGAGCAGATTATGGAAACGTGAAAGAAGCGAAAAAACTGGGGAAAAGACTTGCCTTTTACCTTTACCCATCATGGAGACCCAGACAGTGAGAACAGCCAAGGCAGGTGGAAACAGATGGGGATATTCACCTTCAGGAAGGGGGAAAACTGAGCCTATCCATGTAGACTTCAAAAAAGCAAACAGGAGTTACCGGGGTTTCTGGTCCCATCAGCTCTAAAAAACAGGTGCATCAGCAGCATAAGAAGAGAAGGTGAATATAGGAAAGTTACTGAGGCAAAAACCTCTGGTAAGATGCCTATTTTGCCCCCTCAGCAAAAAAACACTCCTCTTACATTTTCACTGCAGAAAACACTCTGCACACAACCAGGCAACTAAGCATTTCTTCCTACTCATTCTGGCTTAGCCTCTGGATAAGAGGGCTACACACTTCGCTCAAGCATGTTCACAGGGTTTTTGCTACATGGTAGTAAGCATGTGACTTCCCTGCAGCTTCCTTGGTTGTCTCACCTGGGACACTGACTTTAAAGACTGATATTTAGCATTTAGTGCTCCTTACAGACTGGAAACGCAGCCTAGACTCAGAGCAGAGAATTGCTCTGCCTCGAGAGACTACAAACACCTCACTGAGCAAGTCTTGCACTACGAGACCAACAGCAACACTCTTATCAACACCTTCTTCACAGAGAAAGGCTGGGTTGTCAGCAGCCTCCATTGCCACTCTGCCTCCAGGAAAGCACCGTTAAGTGCACAATACGTCAAAGTCCCAATATTTAAACATTTTCATTTTCTGACTCTCCTTTCTGTCTCTCCAAGCTTAATCAAACAAAGCCAGAGCAGGCACTAAGCACAGATTTGCTGGTAATAATCAGCGAGGCTGATCTGATGCTAAGTAAAGGTTAGGAAGGCAAATTAATGAAGTGAGATACAGAAGAGCTGCCAATCTTCATGCATTTCACAGAGCTCAGACAAAACAAATACATCATTGTGAGGCTTATTCCTTTCCATTAGGAATAAATCAGCCATGAAACAAGGGCAAGAGTAATGCTGTCCTTGGGCAAAAAGCTGAGATTTGCAGACCCTCCATTACAAACACACATGCATTATACAATACAGCACCATTTAAAATAAATAAGCGGCACAGTAAGGGATTACCTAAACCTGTCAGACAGATGATATAGAGGCATAGTGTTTATCTTTTCAACGGGGAGTCACTTAAGCTTACCCTATGACTGCATGCAAGATTAAACTCTTCCCTCTCCCCAGTACAAGGCTACCAATACAGGACACGCTGGACTGCCTGTAACTACCCCTGGCCAGACTCTGCTGCAAATGCTACACCTCCCACATGTCTCCTCCTTTCTTCACACTGGCAACTGCTACTCCCCAGTCACTCCAATCCGAACTTCACAGAAAACCTTGAGTTCAGGCATTTTGCAACCTTCTACTTTTCAGGATGTCACTCTTGGCAGACTGATGGCCTCTTTTTTTTTTTTTTCCCCTCCTTCCCCCAGAAAGCATTGATTTCCCCTTCTTATTTTGGGAAAGGTCAGTGATGGAGGCTGCATGTTCACTGCAAGCTGAGAAAAAGGATGGTGTGGCTGCAGGGGAGCTGGCCTAGCTTTGGGGAGCTCTCTGTAAGAGAACTGAGAACCAGACCAATTCTTTTTGTGGGAGGAGTTTTTTCCCCCTCCCCAATTTCCAAGTCTTAGTTACTTCCCTTCCCTTCCCCTCCCCCAAATCTGAACAGTGTTTCCTTTGTCTGCCCCTTATGTAGACTTCCATTCTCTGGAGACACGGCCTAAATGTTTAGCACAGGACCCTGATCTCAGCTGGGCCTTAGGCACTGCCATAAAAAACAAACACAGATCACAGAAGCATGGCTCTTGCGATGTAAAACAGCCTGGATAGTAAATAAGTCTTTGGATAAAGCTGACATACTAATTACAATGTTGGAATGCTACAGTTTAACAAGAGGTTAGACAGCCTCAAAATTTATTCCAAAACACCCCATTTAGTGACTATGTGTGGACATTTGGAAGGGTTATTTGGAGTTCACTGCAATACTAATGTTAAATATATGCAACAGTGCACCTCCAGCAAGACCAACTGGACTACTAGCACATTTTAGGATCACAGGTCACAGAATGTTAGGGGTTGGAAAGGACCTCTGGGGATCATCTATTCCAACTCCCCTGCCAAAGCAGGGTCACCTACAGCAGGCTGCACAGGACCTCATCCAGGAGGGTCTTGCATATCTCCAGAGAAGGAGACTCCACAACCTCCTTGGGCAGCCTGTTCCAGGGCTCCGTCACCCTCAGAGGGAAGAATTTCTTCCTCATGTTCAGATGGAACTTCCTATGCTTCAGTTTGTGCCCGTTGCCCCTTGTCCTGTTGCTGGGCACCACTGAAAAGAGTTTGGCCCTATCCTCCTGACACCCACCCTTAAGATATTTATAAGCATTTATAAGGTCCCCGCTCAAGCCTTCTCTTCTTCAGGCTGAACAAGCCCAGCTCCCTCAGCCTCTCCTCGTAGGACAGATGCTCCAGTCCCCTCACCATCCTTGTAGCCCTCCGCTGGACTCTCTCCAGTAG
>Ga0065711_1042485_pt1 | contig 15349 bp, 7 predicted proteins | sample Hoacrofraction12_FD_59098 | JGI IMG/M metagenome (GOLD analysis project Ga0065711, IMG submission 59098) | Hoatzin crop microbial communities from Cojedes, Venezuela - Epithelial fraction 12 v2 (version 2) | ecosystem: Host-associated > Birds > Digestive system > Esophagus > Crop | place... | reverse complement strand
GTAGCTTGAGAGTTAGCATGACTAGGCTGCTTAAGCAAAACAGCATAACTGAACAGGCCGCTGGAAAGGACAGCTAAGAATAACAATTGAGAAAGTTCTGATAGTGCACATGATGTGGGTTAGCAAAAACAAGATGCGTTCAAGTATGTGGAGGTGGCCTGTTGCTATTAGCATTAGTGCATAGTTACCAATCATAAGGGAATATGGGATGCGTGAACAGCACGAGATTTATGTCTGTAGCCTATCCGAATAAGTGTGATCGCTTGTGCAGATATGAAAAATGTATATAACCACGCAAGCAGACCAATAAATCGGAATCGACTGTGCATTGTATCAATGTGTGAGAGTCATTCCTGTCCCTGCATGGATGCTGAAACTCAGCAGTGGCCTTGAATGTTTCCTGGTTAGGGCACCTACCACCTCTCTGGGCAACCCATTCCTATGTTTCACCACCCTCATTAGAAAATATTTCTTCCTTATATCTAGTGTGAATCTAGCTTCTTTTAGTTTAAAAACATTACCCGTTGTCCTATCATAACAGGCCCTGCTAAAAAGCCTGCCCACATATTTCTTATAGGCCTCCTTTAAGTACTGAAAGGCCACAATAAGGTTTCCCTGCAGCCTTCTCTGCTACATGCTGAACAATACCAGTTCTCTCAGCCTTTCTTCATAGGAGAGATGTCCCATCCCTCTGGACCCACTCCAACAACACCTAGGTGCCTGCTAGATTTTTAGATAGAAATTAAGCCAATAATGATATTATGCAGAGTCCTAAAGGCTCAGAAACTGCCCTTATCCCTATGTGGCACTGTTGCAGTTCTGAGCAATGGACACACGTCAGGTTTGAAATTACTCAGATTTGTACAGCTTTCTGCAATTTATGCTAACAAACATGGGAAAATTATACTAATTGACCATATTCAGGAAAACAATTTGCACTTTACTATCCATTTTTTTCGATTAGCTATGTCAATAATTAACAGCCACAGATAGGAAAAATGGAAAGGGATGATGCAACTGTTTCTTGCTATGATCCTATAATTTGAATCTATTTTCTAAAGCAGTAGAGTACTATTTTCTTATTTTTGACTGTATTAACTCTTGCAGTGCAGAAAAATAGAAAAAGTGATAGGCAGATCTCGTAGTTGGAATTTATAAATGCTTGGCCAGCAAATCTCTACTGGAAGACTTCAAAGCTGCCTGGGTGAGAAGAAAAGAGGAACAGAAAGAAGAGTATGTCTTTACTGAAAAATGAGTTCTCTACCTAAGGACCTGGTAGGCCAGCTGTTGGTGTTACAAAAAACAGATGGTTATTTTGCTACTACTGAGGCAATATACTCTCTATGATGAAATAACATAGGAGGTCAGAAAACTATATCTTTACAATGACATAAAGTTGATGGCATGAAACGACAAACCCTTGACTTCCTATGTAAAGAAAGGACCTAGATAAGCGTAGTTTTAGGGAAGAAAATAAAAATAGTATCTTTCTGAGTTTCAGATGGTCATATTAATATGGTACTTCAACAAGCTGGGAAGTAACAATTCCAGATTCATACACAGTCTAAGCATAACAATTTGCTAGTTATCACTGTGAGGCAGTTTAGAATTTGCAGTTGTCAGAATTACCTATGTATGATGCAGCTTGCTTACCTGATGATCAGCCTATAGGGAGCTATATATCACAAGATGCCTGATAATTAAAATTTAAATATCATTTGTTACACATTAAAGGGTTCAGGTTCAATTACTCAGAAGAACAGAGAAGAAGATATTAATGGAAGTCATTCTTAATGTTCGTTTTCTTTTTAAGAGATCAAATGGAAAATGTCAAAAATCAAGCTATTTGCAAGCACCTGGCAGACAATAAAGTTAGCATATAATAACAAACATAAAAGACAACATGGAGTTGTAAGCTACAAACCTTGTCAAACCAGTCTAAGTTTATGAAGAACAACAAGACTTTTAATGTCATTTATATTAAATTTAATAGTGCATTTGACATTGCTTTCCATAAATAGTCGAAGAAAACATAATGCGGTTCTATCTCAGTTAGATTACTGGCTCAGTTTAGAAAACAGTGGAAAAAAGAAAGTGAATCATTACAGAAAATCCTGCTTAAAGATAAAGAAGTATCAAAAGTTTAATGAACATGATTTACAAAGACAGTTTGAATGAACTTGAGTTCAATTTAAGAAAAAAAAAGAAGGCTGCAGGGATAATGTGATAGCAGTTTTCAAATACAAGAAAGATTTCAAGATTTTCATTCTAAGAAAATCTTGTAGTAGCTCTAATGTCCAAAATGGAGTAACCATTTCCGTGAACAGGATCAGCATGGAGTGCTGCACATTGCTTGGAGGACCTTTCAACACTGCACAATTCAGGGTTACCAGAACCTATAGGGATATAATATTTTCTATACTATTTTCTCTTTCTTTATTGTGCTAGTCCTGATAGATATAATTTTAAAGTATCATTTAGTATGACACTTTATAAAGTCTGAGTGCCTTTCTTACTGGTGTCATAACAGTCCAGCACCTCCTGGTAAAAAATACCTTGAGGATAGGAAGTGCTAAAAAAAAAGACAAGAAAGACATTGACTAAGAATTATATGGTAGTTATCTTGTGGTAACCTAAAAAAAGAAAATATACTTTCTTATAAGGGATGTTACAGCTATAGCTGATCCTGCAATGGAAAAGAGAGGTGGAGTAGACGTTACATTTCTCTGCTTTTTGTCAGTCAGGATGCAAGTCAGGCAGCATGCACTACCTCAGAGGAAGTTCTTTGCTTTGTCAAAGGCAAACATGAGATGCGGGTTTTGTTTTCTTTTTGTTTTAAATAATTTCTTCATAACACTGAAGAATGGCATAAAACTTGAGTGACATGTGAAAACTGGCAAACAAGAAAGCTGCTTACTATAAATGAAAGTTTTAAAATGCTAATGAAGAAAAGTATAAATGTCAACAAAATGCAAAATGGAATCACATCAAACGCCTCTACAGTGCCTTTAAATTTTCTGTGCCCCTGAGACAGTGATATTGCACAAAATTTCAATGGAGATGATCAAATTCTGTCAACTGGTGAAAAAGAAATCGTGAATCAGTAAAGTGAACAATTCAACACCATTAAAGAATTTATCTATCATTTCTGACAAAATGTTAAGTGAAATTTAAGCTACCCATCAAGAACTAGGTAGAAGCAGTATTACCTTTGTAATATACTTAAAACTACTATACAGCTGCAAGTGAACCATTCAACAGAAATTTATAGCATTCCCACCAAAATACAGAAATACAGGAGACACTAGAGAGTCAGAAAGCCTGTGCTTTTGACAAACATCAGATAAAGAAGATGTCTTTACATGAAAAAGTGATGTTCATCTCTACAAAGAGAAAGTCGACCTTTCAGGCATGATAGTGACTATATCGATTCATTCAGTGACAAAAATACGATTAGGAAATTTATGGTTGATAGTGTTGATGCTAATTAACTCCTGGCAAATCATTCAGTTCCTGATTGTACTGGTTTTTGCTGGGATAGAATTAATTTTCTTCATAGTAGCTTGTATGGTGCTGTTGGGTTTTTGATTTGTGATGAAAACAGTGTTTGATAATGCAGTGATATTTTAGTTACTGCTGAGCAGTGCTTACACAGAGTCAAGGCTACTGCTTCTTCTCATACAGCCCTGCCAGCGACTAGGCCGGGGGTGCACAGGAAGTTGGAATGGGACACAGCTGGGACAGCTGACCTCAACTGACCAAAGGGATTTCCCATATCTTATGTTGTCATACTCAGCAACGAAAAGCTGAGGGAGGAAGGAGGAAGGGGGGGTGTTTGGAGTTATGGCATTTGTCTTCCTATGTAAATCTTATGTGTGATGGAACCCTGTTTTTCTGGTGATGGGTGAACACCTGGCTGTTGATGGGAAGTAGAGAAAGAATTCCTTATTTTGCTTTACTTGTGTGCATGTCTTTTACTTTACCTATTAAACTGTCTTTATCTCAACCCATGTGTTTTCTTACTTTTACCTTTCCAGTTCTTTCTCCCATCCCACCAGTGATGAGTGAATGAATAGCTTTGTGGTGCTTTGCTGCCTACTGGGGTTAAACCAACACTGACCAAGCTGATGAGACTCGTACATCAAGGGAAATTTAACAGAAATGTTATACTCAATCCAAAACCTTAAGTATTATCAGCTATCAGGTTCCCTGAAGGCTTCAGGAAAAATGTCATTATTCAGACAATTTCTCAAATATATTTCTTTTATTTCATAATGTGTGAGGGCATAGGTCCTTGTTTAAAGTGCACTGCTTAGGTCTTTCAGTGACAAAAATGTTACAAAATAACAGTTTATTCTATAGTACAACCTCTAGGTTATACTCAGTTGGTCTAAAGGAACCTGTGTTTGTCAGTGTACACATGAGAGACACTCCATGCTAAATCAAAATTTATATAGTTTCTGTACTGTAGGCTGTTCTTTGCCAATGATTACGCACATATTAGGATATATGCCATATATCATCAACTCTTTTAATCACAAGAACAGGCGGTTAAAACTGCACATCAACATAAAGGAAATTAAGGTCCTCATCCAGCTTCACAACATTGAAAAGCTAGAAGATGGTGAAAAGTCAGTTAGGACTGCATGTTGCCACTGAAAAATCTGTGGGAAAATTTAGCTAGGATGATACAAGGAAGACAATACAGATAAATTCAAGTTATTTTTTGGGACATTAAACGATCATCTCTGTATTAAAGAGAAAAAAATATTTTGAATGCAAGTATGTTCTATTCATTTTTCAAAACCAGTTTTATGTAACGTGCAGAAGCGGGGAAAGTTCTAGTCATCAGAATAAACATCTCAATACTTTCCTTATAAGTCTGTATGAATAGTTTTGCTGATATAAAGTGACAATATAGTTTTGAACATTGGGATCAGCAGCACAGCTGTATGCTTCTTTAAGCACATATACACTTATTGGGGTATCTGTATGTCAGATAATAGATAGTTCAAACCCATTTTCACTGGGCAGATAATATATACATACATGGCTGAACAGAAGGCTGATGAAACATTACATGGACATGCTTAAGATACATCCTTAGTGGAGTGGCAGTAGTACCACCACAGTATGGAAACCTAAAGGCTAATGGTAATTTACTGAGTCAGAGACCTCATATTGATATTGCCAAGGCCTTCAAACAAATACTAATTCAAACCGCGTGGACAAAAGACATCTTTCAAAGTCACTACAGTGAGGAGTACAAAACATTTTAATGGCATTTATTGTACTAATTGGCTACAAAATAGTGCCATAAATCACTATGGCTACAAATTACAATGGCTACAAAAATAGGAGTAATTTCTCATGAAGAAGCCACAAAACTGAATCTTCCCGTATTGAATTAGTAATGTCTGTAAAAACATTCCTGGGAAGCTCATCTGTCTAAACAAACACAGGAGACAGTTTGAGATTCAGGATATTCTGATGGAAGTCCGACACTGCATTGCCTTAGGAAGGCTGAGGGTTGTGGTATTTTATTCAGAATGAGTAAACTTTACAGGAGTTGTGGCAGAGAAATGTAGACCAAACTATCTAATTATTGTGGACTGAAGTGTTTGCGTACTGGTGTCATTTTTATTTTAAAGATTTTTTTTTTAATTTTTCTGGAAAAGCCTAATAACTTATATGCTGCAATCATATTAGCTAAGCAAACATAACAACTACCGTTTATGCCTGGATGTTGATGACGTGATTTAAAGTTGGTTTTGTAAGTCTGACCTACTATGTGAGGAAAACCAGCACAAGATTAATTTGTAGGGATGAAACCCAGTAAAGTAACACATGTTCACATTAAGAAAATATTTACCTCTTTATCATCTATGCTGCTGATACGCTATTTTCTTTGGCATATAGAAGACAACAGGTAGTTTGGTGTGAAGGCTTTTAAAGAGATAACTAACCTCATTACAACTTATGGATATAACAGAGAGTCTCTCCTGCCAGGAAATAACAGATTTATTTTACTACTGTGTACAAGTCAGCAGTGACACCATCTCCTTTTACCTTTTATGACTACCATAGCAACTAGATTATCATGTTAACATTCTATTATTATTCATTTATTTTTTTTTGTGTTTTAACCAAGGTTCTTTGTTTATTTTATGCTTCTTTATTAAAGATTAATAAACTCTGCAATAATTCTTATTTTATTCTACATCAAGTTTTTAGATAACTTTTGATTTCTTCTACATCAGAGTCTATTACAGCTTTTTTTAGTTGTATAATTTAGTCATCTTTCTCAGTATTTCTTTTTCTCCATGTCATTTTAACTGTCCTTTCAGACTTCCTTTTTCCAATTAGTATTCATTGAGGACTCACATGAGAATGATATCAATTGAGTTGAATTGATAATATTACATGGTATTAATAGGAGCACTTTATACTGAAAATGCATTGCTACTTGGTGGCAGAAATTTGCATTGAAAGTCCTAAACTAAAAAAAAAAAAAATCAAGCAGAATGGATAGTTCTTTTCTGATGGTTTAGTTGCCACAAATGCAGGCAACTAACAACCTCCTGTTGATAAATACAAGTTAGAATTGCTTCATGCAAATACATGAAATAAAAGGACTTCTTGGACTGCAGAGTGCCATGCCAACTTGAAAGAATTCTGTTGCATATTCACTTTTATAACAATGAATAAGCTACATTTTGGGAGAAATCACATCCATTTGAATAGGGCAAAGTTATTATTACCAGTAGGATGACTGAATCAATAAGAATGACTTTAAGCCATAAGCAAACAGGGAAGGGAGCAAGTTACCAGCATCCCTGTGAGGGAATGACAGACAGGGTTGACAAGGGCCTGATGTGATGTCAATGCAAGGGAACACAAAAGCCATGAAACATGGCTTAAGTGGGATCACCTCCAGCATTTGCATGAAAGCAAGGAAGTGCCTGCAAAGCACTACTATAGAAAAAGACACTAGACCCTTTTCAGGAAATCAGCAGGCTGGGATGTTTCTCTGAAGTACCTGTGCACAAATACACACAGCATGGAGAATAACATGAGGAACTGGAGGTCTGTGTGCTGTTGTAGGGCTATGATCGTGTTGGCATCACAGAGACTTGGTGGGATGGTTTGTATAATGAGTGTTTCAATGGAGGAATACAGGCTCATTAGGAAGGACAGGAAAGACAAAGATGAGGAGTTGCTCTCTATGTGAGAAAACAGCTGGAATGCATGGAGCTCCACCTTGGGTATAGGTGACGAGCTGAGTGAGAGCTTATGGGTGAGGATTAAAGAGTGGTATAGGTGACTAGAGTGTGTGTTTGCTATAGGCTACCTGATCAGGAAGAACAAGTGGATGGCATCTTCTCTGGACAGCTAGAAGCAGACTCATATTCACAGGACCTTGTCCTTATGCGGAACTTCAACCCATCTGATATCTGCTGGAGGAACAACACAGCACGTTATAAGCAATCCAAGAGATTCTTGAGGAGCATTAACGACAACTTCCTGTCCCAAGTCACAGGGGGGCTAATGAGAAAATGTGCTCTGGTGGACTTCATACTCACAAGCAAGGAGAGGGTCATTTAGGTTTTGAAGATTGCAGGCAGGCTTGGCTGCAGTGATCACGAGATTATGTAGTTCAGGATACTGAGAGGAGAGAGGAGGGAAAAAAAAAGATCAAAACACTGGACTTGAGGAGAGCAGACTCTGGCCTCTTCAAGGACCTGCTTGGAAGAGACCCTTGGAATAAGGCTCTGGAGCGAAAAGGCCCAGGAAAGCTGGTTAATACTCAAGCGTCATCTCTGCCACATTCAGGAGTGGCCCATGCCCATCAGCAGGAAGTCAGGCAGAAATGCCAGGAGGTCTGTATGGATCAACAAGGAGCTCCTGGAAAAACTCAAACATAACAAGGAAACATACAGAGGTTGGAATCAGGGACAGGAAACCTGGGAGGAATGCAGTGACACTGTCTGAGCACACAAAGACACACTTAGGAAAGCCAAGGCCGAAATGTGACTGTATCTGACCAGGGATGTCAAAGGCAACAAGAAAGGCTCCTGTAAGTACATAGGTGACAAAAAGAAGAGTAGGTAAAATGTGGGCCCACAGCTGAATGGGACAGGGGACATGGTGACATGGGACATGGAAAAGTCTGAGGTACTGAATGTTATCTTTGCCTCACTGTTTACTAACAACAACATCTTTCAGGAATCGCAGGCTCCAGAGGCCAGTGAAAAAGTGAGGAGCAAGACGGAAAAGGATCAAGACAGGCAATACTTACTCAAACTGAACAAACAAGAGCCCACGGGTCCTGACTAGACGTGTCCACAAGTGTCAGGAGCTAGTTGATGATGTTTCAAGGCCACTCTCAATAACCTGTGAAGGATCATGGCAATTGTGATAGGTGCCTGAAGATTGAAGGAAAGAAAGAGTCACTCCTATCTTCAAGAAGGCTAAGAAGGAAGACCTGTGGAACTACAGGCTGGTCAGCCTCACCTTGATCCCTGTGAAGGTGAGGGAGCAGCAAATACTGGAAACAATTTCTAGGCATATGGAGGACAAGTTGACCAGGAGTAGTCAGCATGGATTCACAAAGGAGAAGTGATGCTTGACCAACATGCTAATCTTCTATAATGAAATGTCTAACTTGGAAGATGTGGGGAGACCAGTGTACGTTGTCTGCCTTGGCACTAGCAAGGTATTTGACATGATCTCCCACAAGATCCTCATGAAAAATCAGATGAAATATGGGTTGGATGAGCAATCAGTGAGGTGAACTGAAAGCTGGATGAACAACCAGGCCCAGGGGGAGACGATCCTTGGCATGAAGTCTACTTGGAGTCTGGTAACCAACGGTGTACCTCAGGGATCAATAGTCCAGTTTAGCATCTTCATTAATGATCTGACTGATGGGGTGGAGTGTACCCTCAACAACTCTGCAGAAGACACAAAAATGGGAGGAGTGGCTTATACATCAGAGGGTTGTTCTGCCACCCAGAGGGACCTTGACAGGCTTGAGAAATGGCTGACATGAACCTCATGAAGTCCAACAAAAGGAAGTGTCAGATCCTGCACCTGGGGAGGAATAAGCCAAACGACAAGGAGATGCTGGAAGTTGACCAACTGGAAAGCATCTTTGCAGAGAAGAACCTGAGGGTCCTGGTGGACACCAAGATGAACATACACCAGCAATGTTGCTTTTGCTACAAAGGCTAATGTCATCCAGGGCTACATTCAGAGGAGTGCTGCCCATAGACTGAGGGAAGTGATCCTTCCCCTCTACTCAGCATAGGTACTGAGGCCACACCTGGAGTTCTGTGTCCAGTTCTGGACATGACGAAAGACTGAGAAAGCTGACCTAGAGAAGAGAAGGCTCAGGGAGGATCTCATCAATGTATATAGATACCTGAAGGGTGGGTCCAAAGAAGGCAGAGCTGTCCACTGTGCCCAGTGACAGGACCAGAGGCAATGGGCACAAACTGAAACACAGGAAATTCTGTCTAAACATCAGGAAAAACTTTTCCACTGTGAGGGTAACCCCACTGGCACAAGTCACCCAGAGATGTGGAGTCTCTGTCCTAGGTTCATCTAGCATATGGTTAATTTTCACCAGAAGCTGGGAGAGGACATGGTCGGGCTGGCGACCCAAACTGGCCAAACAGATGGGGTATTTGATACCATGTGCTGTTATGCTCGGTTCTGAGTGGGGGAGCTGGCCACAAGGAAAGTTTATCACGGCTCAGGAGTGCACTGGGCACCGGGTGGTGAGAGTTGCTCTGTCCATTTTGCTGTTTATTTTGTATATTCTCCTTATCAGTATTGTTATTGCTACTGTTCTCTTCGTTTGCTGTTCTATTAAAGTGCCCTTATGCAAAACCCATGAGTTTTACCTTTTTCTTTCCATTCTCCTCCCCTCCCCAGAGGGGGAGGGGCAATAGAGTGACTGCGTGGTCCTTTGTAGCCAGCCACAGCCAAACCGCAACAGTGTCCATCCTTGGAGATATTCAAAAGCTGTCTGGACGTGGTCCTGGGAAACTGGCTCTAGATGTCCCTGCTTGAGCAGAGGGTTTGGGTCTGATACCTCCAGAGGTCACTTTCAACCTAAACCATTCCGTGATTCATTTTGCAATTAGTCAGGTTGTTTGTTTCACAAGCTTGGTATTTGGTTCTACAGGAAATTCACAACACCACAATTACAAAAGTCTTTCAAATTCCCCTTCAAAAAAAAGTTTCATATTTCTTCTCACACTGTGTTTTGGTAGCTACAAAAACAAAAAGTTCATATATCATGTCTTCAGTCCTTTGTACTTTCCTTGCCCAACTTCATTTTTCTTCCATAAGGATAAGCAGAATTCTATAGAATATATGTCAACTGAGTTTCTTACTTCATCACTGTACTTTGTAAAGGTGTGAATACCTCCATATGTTAGCTGAGAATACCTTGAGTAAAATGTTGCAAGATCGTGATTGTCTTTTTCATGATGGTACAGTACAGGTAGCTCTGTGCGGGTTTCTCTGAGAACAGTCAAAATACGTAGGTTTTCCTCTTTATCTGTTGATCAGCTCACAGTTTTAACAGAATATTTTTTAACTCTTCAACAGTATAAAATTTAATGCTTCTATTACTCCAATTCTGCGTGTCACCAAAATCTTCCTATAAAACTTTTCTAATTCCCTTTTTATCAGCAGAACACCCTAACTGGTATATTTAGCAAATTCATTACTACTGCTTTACCTTCTGTACTTCAGTCATTAATGTGGTGTTGTTAAGTCACTGCTGATCCTCTCTCATGCATAGTTGCACACCTCACTTCCCTAAGAGTCAGTCTTTGTAAGTTTAAATTTCTAAATGTAATCACCTTGCTGTGTGGTTGTCTGACACAGCATTGCAAATCACAATGCTTTTGAACAGTTATGGATGAATATGTTATTTGATTGTGATAGCTATGTCACCAGACATCCGTACTATTAAGCAAAGTGGAGATTAAATATTTTCCCGTGCGATGCTCTAGTATAATCATTGTGGATATAAAATAGCTCATCATAGTAACACTCATTTTTATGAACAGGTTAGCAGTCATGTACTATGATTTCTATTGTTGTGCATAATTTTTTTTGCTATTGTAGGTACTATCAAAAAACTTCCCTTTTCATGAAATCTGGTTTTGGTTAATCAGTCACTTTCTGTTGATACGCCCTTCATATTATACCAGGATGCACACTATACAAGTCGTTTACACATACAGAATTCCACTGTTGTTACACTTCTCTGTTAAATAAGCAGAGATTTATGTCTGGCAATTGAGCTTTATTCTTGTCTCCTGTAGGGTCCTGATGAGTGACTTTGGAGCTTCAGCCACAGGTCCGTAGAATTCAGCTGACATGTTATTTCAGTCACGAAGTCTTTGGAGAATAGATATTTTTCCTTGCACAAATCTTAGTACAATAGCGACTGTAATTACAGCTAGAATTAATGTAAGGTATTAAACTGAAAAAAAAAGAAAAAAGGGGAAAACAAAAGAAACTATACCTTCTGTTTTCTCAAGTTCATGACATTCTGTCTTATTCTTTCTTTTTTTCTCCTCTGTATGGATTTCATAAGCTGTTATTATCACACCACTATGAAATAATAACACCTTGCTTTTATTTTGGCTCATAAACCATGAATTTGATTGCAAACTTTTTTTAAAATTGTTACTTGCTTAAGGTTGAATATTTTAAGCAGTCTACTGTTCAGAGTGGCAGTACCTTTATTGACTGTGTCACTTTTATTATTTCCTACAGTACTAGTCCTCTTTCTAGGATTACTATTATTTTTAGTATTTGCTTTTTTCAGATTTTGTGAGACTTCAGTAGGCTGTCTGTACTTAAATTTTCATATCACTTTGTGTTTTTTTCTCTCATTAAGTGCAATTTTTAACTGCAAGTGAAATGACAGCACAGACAGAACTGAAAAGAAATATTACATCTCTATGTTTTCATCAATATTAACCCAATATATTGCAATGTATGATTTGTCTTCACCAACCCAACTGTGATTGCTAAATGTGAATAACAACAGTCAAACCATGAACAATTTCTGTTTGTTATATTATCTACCTATCTGTCTGTTCATCCATCACCCCAGTATCCAATCACTTCCATAAAAATGAATAGTGATATATTTTGTGGACTTAATGGAGCCTTTGGCACATCTCCCATTTCAAGCCCAGCACTCTTTTGTTCTTGGTATTTGCTGTGGTTTATGGTTAACAAAGAATGTCTCATTGGAGCTACTTCTCATTCATCAGCCTCATTGGCTACCCTAGACTCCCATGCATAATTGATGTTCCTCATACTCACTTCTGGCTTTTTGCAAAGTATGGTGTGTTTTTTATTTCAAACCCTTCTGTTCCTCTTATTTTTCATCATTTTATCTCTTCATCTGTTTTCAGTTATTTTTTCTTTAAGTACTGGTTACTAAATTTAAAGTGTATTTCTCTGATTCCTCATTTCTATTCAGTCTTTTAGTTGATACCACCTTCTGAGCCTACCTTCCATGAAGTCTCTCACAATAATTCAGTTCAGTTTTTTAGAAACAAATCTCCTTTTCCTGTTATTCTGTTTTGTGTCATTCCTCTGTTATGCTCTCTTATGTGATGTCACCCTTTCTTCTTAAGTTACACAAAAAGTTATTGTTAAGTCTTGGCTCTAAATCCCTCTAGTTCTTCACTGAATATACTTACATTATGAAACTGAGCATTGTTCTGGATAATGTAGTTGTACAGGGCTATTAAGAAAACATGATCTCCTCTGGTCCTACGGAAGGAAGTGGAAGAGGTCTTGCTACATTGTCATGCTTCATACATAATTTATTAAATACAGATTTTTACAGTGTTGTCCTTTGCAGCTGTAAGAGAAGCAGCATGTACCTTTCCATTAAAAAAAAAAATTACAGAACTGTCTACTTCTCTAATGAATACTATTTATGATACTTCCTTTCATGATACATCTAGCAGATGTTGAAACAGTGAACTAGAAATAACATTTAACTAGAACTAATGTCCAAACTTTGTCTCATTCCTTATTTCCCCATTTGTTTATACTGTTTGACTTTTCCCCTTTTTCTTTGCTAATGAAATAAAATCCACAGAATTTCTCCATCAGATTTTGTGCATTTAATTGAGGCATGCAGGTTAGTAGCTTGCTTTCTGTAGATACCTTTGAGGTCAGTGGAGAGCCAGACAGTTCTAAGGCAAGACAAGTAAGATCTAAACGTATGTCTCCAATGACTGCATATTATGATTGTGCTGTAATTTGAAAAGAGTCACAGTCAAAACTGTAACAAAAATTGCAGTAGTTAGTCAGACAGTAATAATAATTACTTAAGAAAGTGATATATATATACAGTGTTATGATTTAAACACCAGCGTTGTGCACTGTGAGCTATTGCAGACTAGACAGGTACGTAAAAGTGAATAATAAGTTCAAAGCAGAGGCTTTGAAAGTACAGAAACATATCAAAGATTGCAGTGCAATGCACATGAATGGTCAATTACTGATATAAAATTGTGTAACAAGTTAATGAAGCTGCCCATAACCCATAGCATGGCTGGAAGTGACTTTATAGCATACTCATGACTACATGAAAAAGAACTGATTTTGCAGATTCTTCAGAATCAGGTATGCAGAGCTGATCACTCTGTTATCCTACAATGTATTGCTACATGTCTGAGTATTGTTTCACTGTCATTAAAGGAAATTTTATTTCGTATTTGGTCTGAAACTTTTCTGACTGTATTTGATTGTTCTAGTTACGCATATTTAATGACTGTCTATTTAAACTATATACAACATTTGAGTTAAGTAGACTCAAAGTTACTCAGAGAATTCTACCTTCTTCAAAAGAAGTACAAGCATCTGGGGATTGTTCTATCTGTCATTGTCTTTTCTCAGTATACCAAAAATATGAATACACCTATTCTTGGTGCCTTTCTGAGTATTTATGTCTTCACAGTGTAACAGATAGAGACTTCAAAACTCCTTGGGTGATTAGAAGGAAACTGTATTATATTCAGTGGTAGCCTTTCTGTTTATGTTTGGTATCTTCATTCCTGACAGAACAAGGAAACATACAGGGTGTCTTTTGCTTGATTTTATTTGGTTTTAAATTTGAAATAATATTTAATAAGTAGGTTTTATTACTCTGTAAACAATACATATTTTTGCAAAAAAACAGGTAATTGTCTTCAGGTCCCTGCCTAGCTTTTGAGCTCATTTCATTGAAACAATACATTTAAGTGTAATGTCTAATTTCAGAAAGGAAAGGAAACAAAAGGGAAAACAAAAAATTATAAATGAGTCAGTTTACTATCAGGTCTCAGAAAAAGTCTGGAACAAAGCACCTGGAAACTAGCAAAGAGATTAATATATTTGGAGTAGTCTAAACTACAGAAGATAAGAATGAATAGAGCTATAACCATCTTCAAATACATCGAAGAGAGTTGCAGATAGGGAAGACAGTTCTGTTCGCTATGCTCAGGTCACAGCACTAATAAAACTTTGCAGAAAAGATCTAAATCAGTTGCTAAGAAAACTTTAAATTATGCGGATAGAAAGGAATGGCTTGGGAGATTCTGAAGACCCTATCTTTGGAGATTTTTAACATCGTGTGAGAAAAATATTGATATGAATGACTGTGGTGGTTTAGCCTTTGCTAAGCGCAAATGCCCGCTCTGTTGCTTGCTCACTGCCCTTCTTCAACAGCATAGGGCCAGAAAATAGGAAGAACAACAGGAATGAGAAAGCTTGTGGGCTGATATAAGTACAGGCACACTACTTACGAGCTACTGCTGTGGGCAAACCAGGCTAAACTTGGGGAAAATTAATTTAATTTATTGGTAATTAAAACAGATTTAGGTGGTGAGAAACAAAGATAAACATTAAAACTACACCTTTCCTCCTCCCTTTCCCAGGCCCAACTCCACTCCACTCCAGACTCCCATACACCCTGCAGGGAAATGCCTGCCCCTCCATGGTCTCTCCACAAGATGAAGGGAAATCTCTGCTCCAGACCCTGGAGCACCTCTTCCCCTCCTTCTTAGAATCATAGACGCATAGAATGGTAAGGGAGCAAGTAGAATGCATTGAGCTTGGCCTGGGGGCAAATGAGGAACAAGTTGAAAGCTTGTGGGTTAGAATTAAGGGACAGGCTCATAACAGTGACATTACGGTGGGTGTGCACTACAGGCCACCTGACCAGGAGGAGGAGGTTGATGAGGCCTTCTACAGGCAGCTGCAAGCAGCCTCACAGTCACAAGCCCTGGTTCTCATGGGGGACTTCAACCACCCT
>Ga0065711_1042483_pt1 | contig 15350 bp, 9 predicted proteins | sample Hoacrofraction12_FD_59098 | JGI IMG/M metagenome (GOLD analysis project Ga0065711, IMG submission 59098) | Hoatzin crop microbial communities from Cojedes, Venezuela - Epithelial fraction 12 v2 (version 2) | ecosystem: Host-associated > Birds > Digestive system > Esophagus > Crop | place... | reverse complement strand
TTTTTTTTTTTTTTTTTTTTTTTTTTGTGGGAGAACCCTAGCTATTCTGCAAAAAAAGCAGAAATATAAAGTTCTAAAAGCAATGAAATCCTAATAGTCCTTTATCAGACTAAAAGAATATAAATCTTCCACTCAATCAATCAAGTCACAAGACTAATACGGAAAAATTTGTGCTTTACCAATCATAGTCTGCAGGATTGTATGACCCTGGCAAACATAAATGTTGGAGTCAGTGAAAATACGACTTGTTCTTCCACTCAAAGCTGCAGATCTGATCATGCTTCAGGCTGGTGGTAGAGTTGATAAGTTCTGGTATGTTGGAGACGAATGTGAGTCTGAATGTAGACTGCAGGCTTACAAAGTTGGTTACTTGCAAATCACAATTTAGTGAAAACTGCTGTTATCAAACTTTCTAATTAACGTTTTATCAACATAGTGAATTTAGCATAATATTTTCCTCTGAAGGGGGTGTAAGATGCAACTAAACTTACATGGAAAGATTTGCAGACAGGAAGCAGGTACCTTTCCGTGTAACCAACAATTACTTTAATAGATCTCATCTCTCTGAGGCTGCCCAGAAGTGCTGCCTCCCTGAAAAGATCTCAATGTGTTGGCAAGGTGTAACTAGCTAATATCTTCACTTTATCAAAGTCACTTAGGCTTCACCACTTTAGGTGGCAGATTTACAATAAACAATTTGATGTACTCTGCCTAATTTCTATTACATTCACATTACACAAAAATGAGATGCTTTTCTACTCTTCTTTCCCCTAAACGGGGATGAAATGGAACTCTGCCAACACCACATTTCAAGAGAAAAATGTAAACGCCATTGTTTGTGAATATTAATAGCCCATTTTGTTCAACAGTGGTACAGAAACACTTGTTAGTCATTGCAGCTAAACCACTTTATAACTGGCCTAGTCAAAACTGATAAGAAATCAATTCTTTGTGCCAGCTGCATAATTTCATTCACAATTATACTTCACCTTTTAAGTAATCTCAAAAGCACTCAGGCCCTCCCCAGATGCAAAAGGAAGGAAGCCTGTGTTATTTTGTTTTGAGAATACCCTCAATTGCTAGTTCAATTTAACACATTACAGATTTTGATACATCCTATTTTTTAGGCTGCCATTGCAAAGCAGGTACTTTTACTCATAGAACAAAACTATCTGCTACAACGCAGGACATCTGACTTGCGCGCCAGGTTGCAGAGTAATTAATAATTTTCTATATGTATTTCTTTACTGTACAATCTTTTCTTTCAGATATTGCAGTGTACAGAATGGTTATAGCCAGTAGTATTTGCAGGCTTTTTATCTACTCAGTGAGCATTTCTAGTTCTACCTGACACTGGATGTTCCTTCTGCAAATAGTTCACGTCACATGTATAAGCTCATAACATTCATCTTTATCTTAGTCACACAGGCCTTAGCATCTTCTATGGCATTTTATTACATAGGAAGACTATAATCCCTTCTGAAAAATATAAATAAATTACTTAATCCTTCATTCCAGAGCTATTCCAGTGCTAAGAAAGCATGCTCCTTCAATCGGGGGTAAATGTTTTAGGCTTCTTTAAAGGATAAAACAAAAAAACTCCCAGCATGACATGACTGTAACGCTGTCCGACAATTCACACACAAACCGCAAGTTTCCAGTTTTCTGTTGACAGAGAACAGCCATGCACAGTGTTAAAACAGCAGTTTCCCCATTAGGTGTTCTAACAAAGTTTTCAAACTGTTCAAACACAGAGGCATAAATCAAGAAAATAACACTGGCGCAAGATGTTACGTGTAAGTTATACTAAGACATTAAAGAAAACCATCTGGGCATAAAATGTAAATACAGCCAGCATACAAACATTAAGAGAAAAATAAAATCAACCACACATTTCAAATGCCCCAAATACAGAGCCTTTATTCTGTAAGACCACTGAATTTTAACTCAGACAAAACAGTCAGCTTTCAAACTATCACTGAAGCAGAATTCTAGAGCTTATGCAAGATGCAGCTTTTTTCAACTGCATGGCTTACCTAAGACATAGTTCTTTAAGATGGGGAGTAATCAGCATATCTTCAGTGGTAGTTATGAATCAAAGCTGGAGTTTACTAGAGGGACTTGCCACTACATATTTTGTACTTCAGTTGTACTCGGAGTCAAAACGCAGGCAGTATTCACACAAAGGACAAGGAGAATTTGCCTCAAACAGCTTATAACCTAAACAGAGAGGCCTGAAGAATACCACTTGCCCAGCTTGTAAGATACTACCAGAAAGAGATGGTGACTTCCGAAATCATAACAGAAAATTTCTATGAAAATTAAACCCAAAAGGTTTGGTTCAGCTTCCTGTATCACTGTGTCTTCAGTTTCTGAACAGGAAAGCAACCTGGACATACTTTATAGACCCAAGACATAATGAGCAATCCTGAGAAACAGAAAGAAAGAGAAAAAAGCAAATAGCTCAATACACAACCCAAAGACAGAAGGAGACTGCAGTATTGGAGGAATGCTAGAAGATAAACCTCAAAAGGCACTATATCTGTAAAGCAACTGTTTTTCAGAGGTGTCCAAATCAAATAAATAAAAAAAAAGATACTTTTAAAACAAAACCTGGATCTTACGAGGATAAAATACCAGAACTCTGCATTTTTCATCCTGACTTAGTTCAGATCACTTGCATAAGCAACACACTTGAGATTTGATTACATAGCTAGATTTTTTGTTTATTTATTTACTTTTAAACAGGATACTTGCTTGGGTTTAACTTAGTTTGGGGAAAGGGAAGTAATGATTTTGAAAACAAACAAATCACAAACAGAGAAGTTAGAAGAAAAAAAAATCTGTTATGCCAAAGCCCCCCATCCCTCTAGAGGCTGGTACCTTTGGATTAACAGCACATTCCTCTTTCTTCTGAGCCGATGGAGTAACTGGTAGCGACCACCAGCCCATCACCCTTGGCAGAGCCCAGCTCACAGATCATGAGACTCAGTTTGCCACTGATTTCTGAGATCATTGAGATAGGGAATCCTGGCTTCAGTTCCTGATTCAAGAAGGGAGTACGTGATCCCAATTATAAACTGTACTGTGAGCAGTAAATGATGTCTTAAAGGCATTTATAGCTGAAGTTTAAAATACTCATGCAGTTTGGATAAAACAGATGTGAATTTTCAAACTAAACAACAGATTTTTACTAAAAGGAAAGAAGATGAAGCAACAGAGAAAAGCACTGTGTCCTCCTCTGCTTCTGGTGAATCAAAAGTGAATGATGGTTCTCTGACAACTTAACGTATAAGATTTCAATTTTCCTGCTGATCTGTTTTTATTCTCTTTTTCTAAACAATGTTTTCCTATTCTGCTTTTCATATTTCTAGGAAATTCTAGGTTCATGTGACTTTGTTGATAGGTCTTATCTGTTTATTTAAAAATATATGGTTTTTTTCCCCACAGATATGATTTTTTTATTACAGTCTTCTCTGTTGAAGTTATTGTCCCAGATATTGTATTTACTTGGGCCTTTTGTCTGGAATCAGCATCCTTTCTTTACCAATTTATTTTTCTATAGGAGCCCTAATGTATCTATCTATAGCAGGATCTGAAATCACCAATGTGTTAGTTTTTTTCTTCCTCCTCTCCTAGACCACGTAATAGGGAACAGCCTAGGCCCTATCCTGGAAAGACCATATTTTCTACTGGACAGATCCGTTTCTGAATTTAATTGCATGCGGCTTCATCACACTTTGTGTAATGGAGGCACTGCTAGAGACTGCTCATATTGAACATGTTCTGTATAAAAAACGTTACTGTCAGTTATTTATTCCATCTGATGTCAGGAAAAAAGTGTTTCACAGTATTTTCCTTTTTTAGTCAATCTTTTCTAAATCATCTGATCTATCACTGCCTTCAGTTTTCCAGCTGTGCAAACCTACTGTCTTGACCAGGAACAATCAGAATGGAGGAGGTAGGAACTGCTTCTTACGCACATGCAGTGTGTCTAGCCATCACATCCTTCTCCTGTTTTGGCCCTCTAAGTTGATCCCACAAACCAAACATTAAAATAAAATGAAAAATAAAATAGCTTCCTGTCATTTTCAGGGAAGCCTGTGTAGCCAAATGCTCTTACAGTCTGTTCTTTAATGATGGAAAGCATATATTCAAAATTTTATCCTGGCCATTCTGTAGCTGTGAAGTTGTGGTGAATGTCAGAAGGCAAGAGCAACAAAATCAAATAGTGAATAAAAGAAAAGCATTCACTAAAAACTGGCAATTAAATCTGAACCTTAATAGAAAACCACAGACTTAGGGCAGAACTTTCTTTATGCATTAGAAATAAAACATATCCCATAATTAAAGCTTAACACATTTCTGCCAAAACATTGATGTGAATACAACAGAGATTTCCAATGCCTGGCGTGGCATTGCCTTGAGTGGTGCTGGATTGGAAAGAAACATTTTTTTAGAAACAATTTGAACTGTGACCCAAACTTTTAATGAATGGCAGTCTCAATGGGTTAAGACTTTCTGAAATTACAGGAACTGTTTGTCGGAAAAAAAGTCTATCCAGAATATCAGGAAAACAACTTTTAATTTTTGGAAAAATACACAAGAAGTAACAACGGCACAGTGCCATGGTACTGGAACTCTGCAGAGAAAGAGTAGAAGAAATGCATTCAAACAACTCAGCATTCAAACCCCTCCCCCTCAAACCCATGATAAATGGCTTGTGATTGTAATAAATAATCACGGGGGATTTACTACATATAGGAAGCATACTGAGTTTAAACAGCATTATGCCCTTTATCCCACTGCAAACTGCAATATCTGGACATTTGGCATAGCTGCTGTCCCCGTGTATACTCACAGTTTGGTAACAGGAACTGCAAACATCATACCTCTGGCAATTGTAAATTCGTTACATTATTCGTGTGGCTGCCTCATAACTTCTCCTCCTTGATCTTGCTTTCTCTACTTATTTCACTGGCAGTAAAACTCAGTAGATTAATAATGCTATTAATACTTTACTTTCTCTGCCAGATCTTCTTGGGTGGCCAGTTTCCAGCAGTGTAACTTCCAGCAGTGTATCTTCACTTGCTCACATCTCCTTATTCTCTATGCCATCCCTTTTTAGCATTTTTATTATATTCTGCAAATTTTAAGGTCCCAGTCCATTTTCAGAACCCCAAATATAAATTATTTGAAGCAAATACATTAAAGTGATAGTTATAAATTATTAATAACTCATGCATCTTTTCACCAAGTAACTAGAAGTGAATAAAGCTATCTGAATGAATCTCTATCTGATCAGACACCTATTAGATTCAGTGAAAAACTATTCAGTGAAAAACTATTCAGTGAAAAACTGACAGTCATTACTCAATTCATATTTTATGCTATTTAACTGGAGCCTATAATAATTCTCATCATCCTTTTTGCAGCTACCTTATAGAAAGACAATTTCCGCCCATCACTATTATGACAATGACAGACATATAAAATCCTTGCCCCTAGATTCTGATTCATCACAAAATTAATGTGAGTCCTGCATCCTCTTCAGCTATATATTATTACAACAGATAGTCATTACCAGTCTAACTTTAACTGGTATAGACATTAGGTAAATCTTTGCTTGCAAAATTCCAAATATCAAAAGTAGAAGTCTGACTCCTAGTCCTCTATTCATACTCTGAGAAAAGACAAAAGAGGAAAAGAGAAAAATGTCAAAACAACAATAAATTATTTCAAAGCCAGGGACAATAAATTTCATTATGGCCCTTCTAACGTGTGACACAGTGTTATTCAAAACTCAAAAGGCACGGAAACGCTTGCACTTCAGTGAGAAAACTCTTTTGTTCTCCTAGTACAAACGTGTGTACACGTGCAACCCTTGTGAACAGCTGTGATGCATTCTGTCTCATTAGTTCAGCAAGGTATATCCAGACTTCAGAGAACAGCTTGAAGCATCGTTTCTTTGGAAGTGAAAGTCAATAAAAATACTGACAAAGGAATGCAGCCAGACTGTTAACAGAGTTGTACAAATTCCAGTCCTCCTTCATTCCCTCTCTCATCAAGTCCTTCAGTCAGTGAAACAGCTTTCTGAACTTGCCTTTCTTTCTAGTTTGCCTCAATATTCTTTTCAATGTTTACCACAATGTATCTTCCAAAATATATGAAAAGTAACACTGTAAGAAGAAATTATCTCAGATTGTCTCTTTTCTCCATGCCCTGAACAACACAACCATGGCTTGAAAATGTTTGCAGCTGAACAATTTTCACCAGGGAAATAGCATAATACCTAGGAAGCTCAAATGACAATCAACTAATCTAAACAGCCTGGTGCCTGGTTAGCTATTTGCTTTAAAGAAGCACTCTGAGGCAAAAAACAAGCACAATCCTAGCTATGCTAACTGTTAGAGGGATATACTTGACTCATGGAAAGAGATTAGCATCTCATTTTCTTCCTCTACCCTGTTTCTTTATTCCTTTTCTTTACTTTCCCTGTTAAGCCTCCTGTTGTATTTTTTTTACTTTTTGTTTATTCCTCCTTTTTCCTTTCGTTGTCTTTATATAGAAAATCTACTTCTGTGAGAAGTGAGTTAATTGACTTTCTCTTTTCCCCTTCCTTCGCCTACTGATTTTGCCCATTATTTTTACTGTTTTCCCACAAAACACTGCCACCTTCCCTGTCCTATCTTGGTGAATGCCCCAGTATTTTGCCCTAGCATCTAGGGAAGAACGTTCTTTTGGCACCTGCTCTTTTCTTATAATTTGACTCACTGGCATTTGTTTTACCAACCCTGACAAGGTAGGGTGAAATGTGGTTGTGGGAAATGTGAGAAAGGGAAAAGCTGCATTCAAAACTTACACATAGATTATATGGTGCACTTACTCTACCTCTCTTCCTGTCCTGCTGTTTCAACCACAGAGAAGATAATATATGTACTTAAATGTACAAAATGTACAGAACTCCTGCCATGTCTAAAATACTGCATTGCTGTTATTCCCAGGCTTGTGTTATTAAACTGAATGTGAGGTCGAGACCCTCCAGAGTAAGTACAACGATGACAATGAGAACAGCTAAATAGATTAAGAACTCCCACATTACAGTAGGCTTATGTTCATCTTGCAACTCTGTATGTTTATTTTGCAGACTTCTGCCTCTTCTGGAAAGAGCTCTTCCTTTTGAACCATCAAGAAGGATGCTGCCAACTCCTGTTCTTACAACAAATCAGACTAAACACAACATAGCCACAGACATGAATTTCATAACTATGACTGCCTTGGATATCTGTGCCATCTGTTATTTATCAGCAGCATCTCAAACTGAAAATGACCTGGTAATCTGGATCTGACTGGCAATTACCTCTTTGCCATCAGATGTGGCAGGCCCGTAATGCACACCTAAATGGATTTTTAGACTGCACAAAAATAGCTGTGCACCCTATACGCACTGCAGAAAAAGTTAGAGCATAGTGCATACACTTTGGCAATGCATGAGCTTCCTTAACCTCATTTAGGTCAACCTGCATCAGCCCTAGGCCACACAACCTGCACAGATGCTCTGCAGTTGTTACCCCAGATTTCACGCTGCAGACCCCTGATCCCCATACACACAGTCTTTCTAGGTACCAGAATGATTTAACCCACTCTGCCTCTGCACCAAACTTGAATCCTCCCAGAGGACTGAGAGTCGGGTCACTCACAACATTGATGCCCAGCTTGGCCTTGTCTTTGTGTTCAGACATTTGCGTGATTTCATCCCAACAAACGGTCTGAAGAAAGTCTGCAGGATTATAACATCATGCCATTGCAAAATGTAATATATTCACAAAGCTAGGTTCAGTAACTAAAGGTTCAGGTTCAATAAAAGCTTATCAACAAAGAAAGCTGCTCTTGGAGGGCTAGGTGTGCGCAGCACTTGCAGTTTGTCATGTCACACTGTTTAAATAATACAGGCTCATTTTTCATTTTATTTTCCCTTTACTAGTTCATACAGGCAGACACTTGTTTATTTCTCTCTAGAAGTCTTTTCTTAGGGAGAGATAAGTTACTTGGGGAGAGGAAAGGTTATATATTCAAACATGGTGTCAAGGTTGTTGCTAGACTGATGAGTCTCAGCTGTGGGTCCTCCAGAAAAAAGAAATGGTCAGACCTGTACTTGTCTTTAAAATGAGATTTACCAAGAAGTTGTAATAAGGAGACACTAACTTCATTAGTAACTGGTAACAGCAGCAGAACTTTTATTTATACTATCCTACAAGGCAGCACCAGAAACATTAATCTCTTATTAACTTTGTTAAGTACAAAGGAGGAGATTTGCCACAGAATAAAGGTAGTTATGACCAGCCTGTTTGGGTTTCCTATAGGTGAATACATTATTGGCACACAGTGTACTACTGACTGCTGCATGCACATGAACAGTCTTGTCCACCTGGGCACATCATATAAAATAAATTAGGTTTTTGTTATCAATATGCACATTTTTTGCTTCTGCATATTTTATTAAGCTTTGCTCCAGACTGCCCTTATTATGTAACAACATTGGCTGTTAGAGGACACCTATCTCCCCTACAGATTTGTAAAAAGATGTTCCTGTGTATCAGTGGTCCAGCACAGGGTTTGTAAACTTCCACAATAACCTGCATGTCCCATCACAAAGCCACACTAAGAAAAAAGCCCCTAAACTGTTTAACTAGGCAAACAGCAATAGCCACCACCCAAACAGGCCAACCATTTCTGCAAAATCATGCTCTCAGTTAAAACCCAGCAGATGATGTAAAGCTCCCTTCACAGCCAGAAGGGCTACAAACCACATGGTCTGCAACACAAGACCTGCTACGTCTCCGGACAAAGGAGCCGTACAAAACAGCCTCACTGCAGTGCCCCAGTACACCTCATGTTGTTGCTCCATCCAGCTCCCAGGAGCACAGCATTGGCAATGGCAGACACTCACCTCTCCAGCAGTCCAGTGTATCCCACCCTGAATGTTCTGCTCCAGACAAGACAGTCAATTGAGGGTTTCTGGTCCCTTGGCTTTCCAACAAATGCAAAAAATGGCCTCTTCAAAGGCATCCAGGCAGGCTTCAGCTCAGCGCACTCCAAGAAGGGGAGCTCTCAAGGAAGTGCTGTCAGACAAACACATGAATTTCACTTTTTATATGACAGTCTGAGGGCCAGCCATAGTCTTCACAACATACCAAGTCTCTAGCTACCTTCCTCCAGCTTATCTTTACACCTCCCTTCCCTCCCAGGACTACAGACTTCCCCAATCATTCACACTACAAACAAGTGACCACAAGTCTCCTACCAGGCCGCCAAGGAAGAAAAACCAGGCCAGAACCCAAATCCTTATACGTGCACACCACTCCCTCTCTCTTCTCATCATCGTCCAGACTGGCTCCTGCCCAAACTGATTTGCTCTGGTACTCGTGTTTGCTTCCTCCTGCCAGTGCACCTCCAGCAGCAAGCTGTCCCTCCCAAGTGGGCTGCCTCTGCCTTCTTCATTGTCCAATGTGCTAAGCAATTTTGGCAAGACAGCCACCTCAGTTTTCCACCTCCAGCTCCTTATTTGCTGGCAGCTCTCCGTCCATTCTTTACAAACACAAGAAGTGTTCAGATTGATCTTATTTTGAAAGAGAATTCTCTTTGTTCAGTAACATGCCCAAACCTGAACAAATGTCGAGGAAAGGAACTGTTTCACATAATAATTATAGAAAATACTCTTCTTGTAAAATCCTGTTATTTTCACATAGAGATTGTTTGGATCCAGGAAGCGAGGTCAGGTTCAGATCCTCGGGAGAGTGGTGTGTAGTGATAATAACACTTAGGATTTTTGCAGAATTTCTTATCCAGAGATCTGAGCCCTGTCTCCAGCATATTACAACAGCAGGATATGTTATCTTATGCAAACTCCTTCCTAAATTTCACAATAGCTGAAACAAGCAGGAATCATTAAATTTGTGTGCTATCGCTCTACTGCTATGAAGGCTGAAAAACAGCCATACAGTTCCTTCTTTACTTTCCTTTTAGTTAAGTAAATTGTAATATGGTCAGAGTAGAGGCATTTGTCCTCTTCAATGTTTACGAAGCATCTACGTTATTTTTACTGGTATACAAATATTAAAAATAATAAAAAGAATGGGGAAATAGAAATAGGTAACAGAACTCTCCTCCTTTAAGCAAGTTACCCAACTGCAACCCCTACAAAATGCTCAGCTGCCCTTTTACTACATCTGGTTCAAAGGCCACAAAAAATGGGATTCTTTGCACTGACATCAAAGGGCTCTGAATAGGGCTGTCTGTAACAGGAGGGGAGACAAGATTAACTTCAGCTTTCTGGCTATAGAACCCAAGCAAGAAGTAGCAAATAATAATCAGAAGATAAGGTTTGCTTGAGAACCTACTGACTTCAGCACATTTTTTCAAACCTCAGCTACCATCTATTAAGTTGCTTGCTTTGTGAGTGATGCAGAGCGTGCTATCGAATACACAGTGTTTGCAGCTTAGTATGGTCTTTTCTTTCAATAACAGTAAAGAACACTGTGACTAGAAAGGAAGCAAGAGAGTGAGAAAAGAGAAACAAATGGTTTATAAATGTAGTAAATAGATTGGTTGCCTTTACTTAGTTTCATATCTGTATTGATCAAGCTTTCCCCTTGGCCTGCTGTGAAGCTGTAAGAATAGGTACCAGTGCCAAAAAACTTTCCACCACTGCTGAAATCCTACCCTACCTTTTAAATATCGGCTTTATTGGTAGTGTAAATACATCCTAGAAGGTTAGCTTTTCAAGTGGTTTCTCTCAGTAACCAACCTTATTTAAACACATCTGGAACTTCTTTATAGCTCGTAACCATTTCGTGTAGTCACCTGTATGATGAAGGTTAAATGCTGTGGAATTACTGCTAGGATCTCTGATTGCTTCACAATTGCAGGAGTGTATTTATAAAGTAGGGATACAAGGGGCAGGGAAATACTAAACAAAACCAAGATTATGTTCTTAATTGAAATGGCAGTCCAGGGTTTTCAAATATAAAATCTGGAATCTGAGCTTGCTTTTCTTAACATCGTCTGTTTCAGCTGCTCCACATTCCAGGACTCCTTCAGCCTTGACCTCATCTCTAAGATATATTCTCCCTTCAGCCAATTAGAAGTTCTCAAATATACAATATTTACACCCGGCAACAGGGCAGATCTGCTGATTGTCTTCCTTAAGCTTCTTGGGTGGCCCTAAGAATGAGGAAGTGTCCTAGCACGGGGGAATTCCCATTGTGGATAGAGTATAGCTGGCTCCTGGAGCACTGCTGTGCTGCTCTGGCATCAGGGCAGGAGCGAGTTACGTTGGAGGTAGGAAGATTCGAAGGTATAAAGAGGATTAACTCCACCTGTTTTGTCCAGGGCTCTGGAGAGGTTTGAAAGTACCCATCCACCCTAAAGATCTTGAAATTCAAATAGAAAAAGGAACCTATGAAGTTAAAACAATTTTAAAGGAGAAGCTGTAAAATGATACGAATTGGATCTCCTGGCTTCCAATCTATGCCAGCTACCTCAATAGCTGCTACTCTTTTTTTCTTAACCAAATGAAAATATAAACCTTCATTAGACTTACAGAACCATTTTGCATCACAGGTTAATATCACTGACACTGATATCCAGACTCCATTTATTACTACCCCAACTCAAAACGGACCCTGGGTTTTTGAAATGCATTTGGTGCTATTTGCTTAACCAGCATTCTTGGTTTGGGACTGCTATACTTATTAAATAAAAAGGCCTCAAATAATTAAGTAATGTGTGACACAAATAACTTGATAACCAATGTAAATGAGAATCAGGCCCACAATGTCCAGAAGTATTAATTCCTTTGATGTGAGTCTCTTTCTTCCTGTAGAGTCTATGTCTTATCTTCTTTTAAAGCTCACATGAGGTCATTTGACCAAAACTTTGCCCTTCTTAATTTCTGAACCCTGATAGCTAATTTCAGAATATATTTTATTACTTCTTTTGTTTACACAGCACTCGGTATCAGTGCTGATATGGCCTCCCCTGGCTTTTCAGAGGTTAAACAGCACACGGGAGAAAAAGTAGAGCCATGGAGAAGAGACCTTCAAAATATCATTAAGAATAACAGAACAATATTTTTTTAGGAAAATGTGGTTAAACCAATTCACAACACAACACGTGACCTTCTTTTGTCCTAACAAACCTACCCATATGATACAGTTATATATTACTCATTTCAAACTTTTTGTTGCTATGATAATTTTACTTCACTATTAACAAAAAAAACCTGTTGCAATGAAGAAAATGAAATTCATAAATCAGAATTTGGACTCATGTGTTACTTATCACCCCAGCAACACATAACCAGTACTTCTTACTCACTGAATAGTTCTGTTAAACAGTAACCGCACAATAAATTTCTATTTTTTTTCCTTTTTCAGATAAGTTAAAATGCAATCATAAGCATTTGCCAGAATCAATCCTGCATCCAACAGTATCAGAGTACAATATCTATAACTTCCTGATTTCAAGCAATAATTTTTCTACTTATATAAGAAATGGAAATGACTTCAAAACCACTCTTTCTTCAGAGATGTTTTGTCATGATATTTTTCAAAATAGCAGCAGCTACACAACTGTGAAACCTAACTGCAACTCTGCTGATGCTTGGAGAGCCCGACTTGAACACACACAAACCCACAACCCAGCAAAGAAGACTATATAAACATCGAGGTCGCTGCAGTTACTCATCCTTAAAGGTAAGTAAGCACTTACTTTCCTAGATCAGGCATGAACTCCAATATAATGCTGAGTTCAGTAATTTACCTGGGATCTATTTCTCCCCCACCGTATTATTTATGAGAACATTAGTGACTGCAATAAAACTAAAAATTAGCAGAACTAAAATCAACCAGGTGCTTTCACAGATTGTTTCAGTACCTGAATGTTGTCAATAGCTGAGCAAACCACTTGCAGCTATGTCTTCATGAACTGCACTCACAGCACTGGGAACAAACCTTACAAATTTACTAAAATCTCATCTTTTCTTACTGGGTTTTGGAGATTGGGCATGATTAATGCTTCTGACATTTCAATTCTATATTGCAAAGTCTTGTCATTTGCACAAGATGCATGAAACAAAAACAATTTAAGTTTCCACAGAGAGCTGTGGTCTCAGCAAAACTTCAGAAAAAAGGAACTTTCTAGTTATTACCCTGTCTTTGATGACCATTGTGCTTTTGTAACTAGCTGGGAATACAGCCAAGGAAAGCTCTCCCACAAAACTCTCAATCTTTAGAAACTGACAAAACACAACGTTTGACAAACTGACAAAACATGACATCTTAATGACATTTTTTGGTAAGTGTTGTTACTGAATAGTCCACACCAACAGCTGGAATCGGGGGCAGGGCTGGAGAAGAATGTGATGCGGCAGAGAACGGTGTTCCTCCTTTGGCTAACACAAGCTGCGTGACCCTGCAACTAGTTTTCTACTCACAAAACAGATTTTAGTGAATATGTCAAACTGGCATGAGACATAAAAGCAATTTTGACTACAGTTCTGTTTCTGTTAGCACTGGAATATTCTTACATAAAACGTGATTTGATTTAAAATATCCACAATTAAATTTAGTAAACTTTCTCCACATGCTGTCTATGACATACGTTTCCTATAACAGGATACACTACACATACCACTGTAAGAAAAGATATGGCCATTTCTCTTAACCCTTGAGCCCTTACCTATTATCACTTAAGAGCTGATACTATGATAGCAAATGGGGCCACGTGCAGGAGTGTTTTTCTAGCCACAAGCATCATGTTATTTCACACAACATGAAACACACTTATACCTTAAATTTTGCACTCTAGGTAGGTTTGTCTGCAAAGAGGTGTTCATAATTAACTGGGGAAAGTATTCATAAAATGGTGGCTTAATTTCACCTGGGAAGTAACTGGCAGAGTCCTGGAAAAAAAGCCCCAAACCCATAGCCCAGATTTGAGTCAAAACTTTGTGTTTTTATCACACAAGCAATCCTCTGCCCTCCTGGAATTACACAGAGAACGGCAGGACGAGATCACGTACAAATGATGAACCAAGGCCAGCCTCAGCAGCAACCGGGGAGGATGCGCTGCTTGGTCCCGGTCCCGGTCCCTGCCTTCCACCTGCCGGGCTGCGCAGCGGGGGAGCGCCCGGGGCAGGCGGGCAGGCAGCTCCCGCGGGTGGGAGGCGGGAGGACAGGCAGCAGCCCTTGGATGGGAGGCAGGCAGGCAGGCAGCAGCCCGCGGGTGGGAGGCAGGAGGACAGGCAGCAGCCCGCGGGTGGGAGACAGGCAGGCAGGCGGGCGGGCAGCAGCCCGCGGGTGGGAGACAGGCAGGCAGGCGGGCGGGCAGCAGCCCGCGGGTGGGAGACAGGCAGGCAGGCGGGCGGGCAGGCAGCAGCCCGCGGGTGGGAGGGAGGCGTCTACAGCTGGAGAACAGCAGCTCCGGTTTCTGATCAGATTCGGGGGTGGGGTAGGAGGTGTGTGTGGGAAAAGCCAAGCCATGGATCTTCCCTTCTGTTGACAACACTCTCCCCTTCAGGAGTGAGTCTGCACTGGAGCAAAATAACTGCGAGGGAGCAGCACTGGTCACACCTCCGTGTGGGAGCCGGCTCCGGGGAGCAGCGTGTGCCGCCAGCCCCGGGATATTCCCTGCCTCCAACCTAAAGCGATTCCTCCGGGAGCGGTTCCGTCGGCCCTGCAGTTCACCTCTGCCTGCAGTTCCCAAGCGTGCAATCTGGGTTTAATGGAGCTGGGTTTATTGTTCCTCTTTGGACTTACAGTTACGTCGACTGCAGGTAACGCGATTTTCTTTCTTTCTTTGCCACTTTGCACACAAAGAAAGGCTGGGGTGGGTGTTTGTTTTTTTTTTTTTGTTTTATTCTTCTTCCAAAAGGCTGTAAGCAACAGCCCACCCCGACGCGTGGTAAATAACCAGGCGCCAAAGACATCATTTGGCCGTATGCAGGTTTAAAACAAAACCTTGGCTTAGTTTTAAAACAAAACCTAGCGATGCACCCTGAGCCTGCGGGGCGACGGGAGCACCCCACCGCGCTGCAGGGAGTATAACGGTGCTCCGAGCAACCCAGAAACTTCCCAGGGGCTGGCGGTGGCTGGGGTCCCGTCCCAGGAGGGACTGTGAGGCACCGGGGGGGGCTCCGGGCTGGCGCGGGGGGAGCTGAGGGCTGCTCTCTGCCTTCCCGCCGTGCAGGGTCCGCGCTGCCCCGGCCCCGCTCCGTGCCGCTGCCGGCCGGCGGCGAGCCGCGCTCGGCGGCGCTGGGGCAGAAGGAGCGGGAGGAGAGCGAAGCGGCG
>Ga0065711_1042482_pt1 | contig 15352 bp, 7 predicted proteins | sample Hoacrofraction12_FD_59098 | JGI IMG/M metagenome (GOLD analysis project Ga0065711, IMG submission 59098) | Hoatzin crop microbial communities from Cojedes, Venezuela - Epithelial fraction 12 v2 (version 2) | ecosystem: Host-associated > Birds > Digestive system > Esophagus > Crop | place... | reverse complement strand
GTGGAGTCTCCTTCTCTGGAGATATTCAAGACCTGCCTGGACAAGGTCCTGTGCAGCCTGCTGTAGGTGACCCTGCTTCAGCAGGGGGGTTGGACTAGATGACCCACAGAGGTCCCTTCCAACCCCTACTATTCTGTGATTCTGTGATTCTGTGATCTGTGATTACTTCCGTATCAACCAACAGACTACGTAACTCAAAAGTCTCCCGTCTTCTTGGCCAGCAATACCACCAGTCTCACACTCTGTGCCTCTGGCAGTATCTAATAGATCATGTTCAGGGAAGGCAGGACAAATACATAAACACGTACCAGCAAGGTATGACTTTAGGTTCTTCTTGGCATGCATTAATTTTGTTCTGTAGCATTGGATAGCCCTCACATGAATGCAGGGCGCAAAACCTATCTCACTATGCACAGTTCTATTCATATTCCAGATACAAATATGTAACCAAGTACAACAATTCAACTGGCTACATTTGTGTTAAAAATTGTTTCACTTGTGTACATCACTCAAAGCACTGAAAAAAAATCAAAAAACCCCAAGACTATCCAGTTAGTTTCACAGAATGTTGTAAGTTCATTCTAATTCTCGAGAAAATGCAGTTGGGGTGAAGGTTTTTGTTGACTGTAATTTGAGCATTCTTGAGTAAAATCCAGGAGGTTTCTCAAATTGCTCCATAACCCTAACAGCCCTAAAACTGTGGTGTTAGATCTGCTCATCATCTTGGAGCAGTTGTTACAGAATCTGAATGTGTGATGAGGCACTCAATTGTTAGCTGATAAATATTTCAAAAGTGTAATTGTTTTTATAAAATAGCAGTTCAGATAAATAATAATATGAGGGAAAATTCAACTGCTTCCCATATAAACTGGTCTCTTACTATGGAATTATATCCTATGCTTGCAATAACATTAATCTATTTTGTTGGAGAAGTTGGTAGAACTAGAAGTAGACTGGTGCTTAAGTAGAATGAGATTCTTTGAAACTACCGGTTCATTTCTTAGCAGTGATTACTTGATCATTGAAATACAAGGTTGCTGGGCTTGTGCTTTCAAAACTCATGATCTTCAACAGAAAAAGCCCTTATTTCTCAGGAATGTGAGACTTCCTATAGGGAGTGGTGTCACACCCTTGTGCAAGCAGGTTGCTGATGCTCATTACCACGAGGTCGTCAGACCTCAGAGTTTCATCAGCTAAAGTTCTGTGCATTAATCAACAAGGCATTAATGCTGCCCAATACTCATTCATTGCTAAAATCTGTTTTCCTTCTGGGCAAGTAAGAGTGTTTATGGTGTTGCCAGTTCCAGGCCACTCGCCCTGTTGGAAATTCAACTAGCAGTAGTAGAAGATGATATTTATCTCATCAGAAATCCTGGCTATGATTGAGAGGGTGCCTATTAACATTTTACTATGATTGCACCAACAGGCAGAGAGAAAGAGACTTGTGAAGACAAAAGTGTGGAAATCCTGCCATTTGCTATTTGTCACTTCTCGGTTAATTTTTCAGTGTCTACATAAATGAAGAAAACCAAAACTGTAACCTTAAAAATCAGCCAAAGATAACTATATAAATGTGTTGCTTTTAATACTTCTTTGGCAAGAAATGGAGGTCCCTGGTCTACCCTAGGGACTATAACCAGAGAAAATAATTATGAGAAAAAATTTCATATGCGCTAAAGGCAATTCCATTGTGTAAAATTAGAAGACTTCATATAAATCCTTCAGTAGAGATGTTTTAGAAGCAGAAAATTGCAATGGTTGAAAGCCTCTGATATAAACTAGTACACAATTCACCATAAAGTCAAAAACATTTTAAACTGAGACAGATCAACAACGTAGAACAGACATACTCAAGTTTAAAATAGGATCACACTTTCAATTATTACCTATTAATACTTTAACTTTTTATTTCTATATTATGATAGGCAGCTAATACATAACTTTAAAACCCATCATTTCAATCCCTAAACTATTAACACAGACTACTGTTTCCGTTCGGCCTGGATAAATTCCAGGTGCCCACCAAAACCACTCTATCACCCTCCTCAACTGGACAGGGGAGAGAAAATATGATGAAAGGCTCGCGGGTTGAGTTCATCACCAATCAAATCAGAGTAGGATAATGAGAAATAAAACCAAATCTTAAAACACCTTCCCCCCACCCCTCCCTTCTTCCCAGGCTCAACTTCACTCCCAGTTTCCCTACCTCCTCCCCCCAAGCGGCACTAGGGGACGGGGAATGGGGGCTGTGGTCAGTTCATCACACGTTGTCTCTGCCGCTCCTTCCTCTTCAGGGGCAGAACTCCTCACACTCTTCCTGGCTCCAGTGTGCGGCTGCTCTCATGGGAGACAGTTCTCCACGAACTTCTCCAACGTGAGTTCTTCCCACGGGCTGCATCTCTTCACGAACTGCCCCAGCATGGGTCCTTCCCACGGGGTGCAGTCCTTCAGGAACAGGCTGTTCCAGCATGGGTCCCCCACAGGGTCACAAGCCCTGCCAGCAAACCTGCTCCGGTGTGGGCTCCTCTCTCCACGGGTTCGCAGGTCCTGGCAGGAGCCCAATCCAGCGCAGGCTCCCCACAGGGTCACAGCTTCTTTCAGGCATTCACTTACTCCGGTGTGGGGTCCCTTCCATGGGCTGCAGGGGCACAGCCTGCCTTACCATGGTCTTCTCCATGGGCTGCAGGGGAATCTCTGCTCTGGCGCCTGGAGCACCTCCTCCCCCTCCTTCTTCACTGACCCTGCAGAGTTGTTTCTCTCACATCGTCTCACTTGTCTCTCTAACTGCCATCTCCACAGTTTTTTTTTTCCTTCCCCTTCTTAAATACGTTATCCCAGAGGTGCTACCACCATCGCTGATTGGCTTGGCCTTGGCCAGCAGCAGGTCCGTCTTAGAGCCAGCTGGCACTGGCTGTATCAGATATGGGGAAAGCTTCTGACATCTTCTCACAGCAGTCACCCCTTTAGCCCCCCCCCCCACTACCAAAAACTTGCCACGCAAACCCATAACAACTTCCCAAAGCACGGTCACAGTAATGGAGCAATCTCAGTGTGCATACCCTATTGTAGGCTGTATTTGGTTTGATCAGTGCTCTCCTTCCTGCAGTTTTCATGCATGCTTTACTTGATATTACCTATACTCGATCCACTGGCTGTTCTACATTTTTTTCTGTATGTCTGAGCTAAAAATTAATCAGGGAATAAAGAAACTATCTTCTTAGGTCCACATAGCACTAGCTGGTGTAAATCTGGTGCGAACACCAGAAAAAAAAGTGGGACGTTACCCACCTTCTATGGCATATTGCCCACTTGCATTACCTCATTTAGTTCTGCAGTTAGCTGCAGTGGTCCTGCCTGTGGCACAACTGGGGACAATGCCATGTGGCGTCTCCTCTGTTATTCATTCATAACAACCTAATTAGAAGTTTTGGCAGCATAGGGGCAGCAAATCATAGCAACATTTCTGTAATAGTCCCTGTCCCTGGGAAAGGACAGACCCAAGACCCCCTCTAGGTCATGCAACAGGCGGCCCTGGTTTAACCCATTGGAGCAGCCTCCTGAGAAAGTGGTATTTGTTTGCTGAACCTCTTAGCAAGGTTTTGAAGCAGATGAGGTGGTGTAGATTGGCTTTGAATGTTAAGACCTATTTGTTCCTGTTTGTTTTGTTTTATTAGCTGAACATCACTGTTTTCTAGAGATTAACCTGTTTAATTCTTTCCTTTTTTAAGGGTAGAGAACATGGCCATGCGACTGGAAGAAGTAAATGAGCGAGAGCACTGCATGAAGGCCTCTCTGCAGACTGTTGACATCAGGCTTGCTCAGCTGGAAGATATGATGGGAAGAATGGTGACGGCCTTAGAAAAACTGACTGGCATAGAGAGAGGTGAGACGACAAAGATACGATCCAGGACCTCATCCGACTGTACTGATGCAGCCTACATTGTGAGGCAGAGTAGCTTCAATAGTCAGGAAGGAAATACTTACAAGCTTCAAGAAAGCATAGATCCTACGGGAGAGGAGTCCATGTCCCCAACATCTCCTACAATCACACCCCGCATGCGAAGCCACTCTTTCTATGCAACCAATATGAAGGACAAGTGTGGGTTGGAAAAGTTTGAAAGCATTTTTAAGGAAAGATCTCCAAGCCTGCATCGGGCTATCAGTTCCCACTCAGTAGCAAAAGAAGGAAAGGTTCCTTTAGTCCCTATCAGCACTTTGTCGATTGCCCCAGACTCCAGAAGGCCTTCATCTTGTATAGACATCTACGTTTCTGCCATGGATGAGATGCATTCTGACACAGAGCCTCTTGATAGCTCCATAAATATTCTTGGTACCGGAGATGCAGCTCTGCAGGCTCACATAGCCTCTTCCATTCTAGCTAACAGTGCGTACATCAGCAGTACACCTGGTGAAAAAATTTCTGGCAGGAGTCTTGATTACGAGGAAACCTCTGGAATAGAAACAAGAGCATTTTCTTCAGACTATTCACAAATCACAGATTGCCAAATCCCCTGGGATTCAGACCCTCCCTTGTATCACACTTTAGAACGATCTAAAAGCAGTCGTTACCTGGCTACAACTCCTTTTATTCTGGAGGAAACGCCAATTGTGAAATCTCACAGTTTTATGTTCTCTCCATCTCGAAGCTACTTCAGCAGCCTTGGTGTCCCAGTCAAAACAGCAGAGTACACAAGTATTACGGACTGCATAGACACGAGGTGTGTGAGCGCTCCCCAGGCTATCGCGGAGAGGGCCAGTTTCCTTGGAAGCCTCGGAGGCAAAGTGGAGGATGTGGGATGCTGCCACCCAGAGAGAGAAGCTGAACTAAGCCACCCGAGCTCTGATCATGAGGATATTGATGCTAAAGACAAGAAGGGGATCCCCTTATCTCCTCAAGACGGCAATGCTACAAGAACTCTGGCCAACAGCATCCCACTTCCAAAAATAGAGCGGGCCAACAGCTACTCAGCAGAGGAGTCCAACATGTTGTATGCACAGCACACGCGGAAAAGCTACTCTATCAGTGACAAACTTGACAGACAGCGAAATGCAACAGGCCCACGAAACCCCTTCCAGAGGAGTAAGTCCTCAAGGCCAGAGAGCAGAGGGGATAACCTGTCCATGAGGAGACTGTCAAGAACGGGAGCCTTCCGCAGCTTTGAAAGCAAGCACAGCTAGGCCTAGACAAAGCTCACCAGCAGTCTAAGGGTCACCTGCTCTCCAGTCCATTTTCTTAGCAGAATTAAAAAAAAAAACCTCACATCACCCCTTGTGAACTTCAGCTGGCAGTAGCCACCAGTCAAGGGAGCACATTGACAGTCTCAGTATTGCCCACTGAGTTACTGCATCTTGACCCAGCTGACATTTGCACTTGAGGAAAAGGGGAGGGATGAAAGCTTTACAAAGACTTCAGTAAACAACAGGAATAACAAGCCCCCTTTATGAATTCACAAGAAATAAATGAGTAGGTTCAGAAATCTACCTTTTATTAAAATGCATCCTAAGATCTTTGATCATTATTCAGGTTTTTAGGGTGCAGGAATTAACTGGCAAAAAGGGATGAACAAATTAGATGTTCTAAACCTCAGTCACAACTTCTTTTTCATTGTTTTCACCATCGTGATGACTGATGAAAAGTGTTTGTTATTTCTGTAGGAAGTGGTAGCAAACAAGCCTAAAGTCTCCCAAATCCCTTCCATCCCACACTTGTGGAAATGAAGAAAGATGAACAAGATAACAACCATAACGTTCACTTGTCTTTTTTTGTATCAACTTCTAGTGCCACAAAAAGTTTATATTTTCAAGAGCAGAAAGGGAAATGAAATGCCTTTTGTACTGCAACTTAAATGGAGGATGAATTCATGTTAAAGTATCAGGTGATTTCCTGTATGAAACAGGCATTCTAGATTCTAGCACAGCTGAGCAAGCTCAGGATGAATGTAATTAAGTGGAATAGCATATATTTATTTTTTTACCACATTTCTCATCAATATGTTGTCTTACTAAATCGAAGGATGTGATGGAACAGTAAGAACAGGGTGATCAGAACAGAGCACAGTAATATTGTCAGGTTATCACTGCTCTGTTTAATTACCTGTACAAATCGAGAGGATTTATCCACCAGGCTGCTACCAGGCTCTTCTCACTGTTCCATCTGAGCTGCCAATTTTTCACATCATTCCCTCACCCAAAAATACACACCTTTTTTTTCCTTCATGAGGATATGGCCGTATTTGAACATTTCAAAATATACAAGATTTATTAAGCAGTCTGAATCCAGATTAATGCAATTAGACTGAAGTTGCTTAAGGGAAGACGTTCTTGGCAGAGGACTGGAAAGCACTAATAATTATGTATGCTTTTAAGGTAAGTTGAAGAACCAAAGTGAAACTGCACGTGTCTGTAAACAGCAAAAGCCATCAGCTGCAACTAGGCTTCCACTGTTCAGCAGCATATCACACAACATGCATTTTAGTAGGAGGAAGTATATCTGAACAGTAGTGTAGTTACGGGTTTTGGTTGAAGACAGTCATAACTCCACTGACCCCACTCATGTTCTGAGGGTCCACAATGCTAGCCAGAGTTCCAAACTTCTCGTAAGAAGGTATCACAGTGGTCACAGGTAGAAGAATATGCAGAAGGTAGGAAAATGATGGAGAAGCATGAACTGCACCTGGATAAAAATTTCACATCATTTATGAAGGCACAACTTTTAAGTTTGTAAAGATTTGAAGCTAGTGCTATTAAAAATTAAATCATCTCTACAATGACCAACATTTGTGTAGAACCAGCTCCTTTTTGTTATTAAAAATGAACACGTGAGTGGGGTACACACTTCCCATTATCTAAATGGGAATTATCTTCCAGATCTCTAAGGCAGCTTTGAAAATGCAGGCTGATGTTTTCTTACTGGGAGACTCTGAGCACCATATGAGAGCTAAGTCTGAAAGGCAACAAATCCAGACATAAAAATAATCATCAGCCTCAAGAAAAGAGGCAAAGAAGGTGAAAACATTTAGGTACCGAGTCACTACGTTGGAAAGTTCAGGAAATAAAGAAATGCAACATGGAGACTTTAAGCACAATGTGTTTCGTACTTCCTGCACCAACGTGTTCCTTGCTTTCTTCTATTTGATCAGGCTTTTGATGAGCTAAACGCCACCAAGACACCGTGTTTATGCAATTGCCTTGCAGTCCATGTGCGGTGTTACAGTCACATGGCAACACCAAGAAAGGTCAGAAACCTTTCTGTGCATTATGAAGCATGCTTGTGACAGGCTGATTGTTGAACAATAGCAAAATGCCCAGGGGCAAAGGAACTTGTGTTTGACAATCTGCTTCAAATGTGCCAACTTTTGTTAGCAGCCTTTTCCTAAGGCTTCTCCAAATCTATCTATCCTTGGTGAGTAGAGGGGGATATTCTCACTTTGTTTTCTTTGTTACTTTTACGAATGTCTGCTAAAACTGTCCGTGGACTCTTCCACTTTCACCATATTACTGGCCTACTCTAGAGGAACTTCAGATTCGTTAGAAATTCCTCAACAGTGCTTAGTGAATTAGTTCAAGGCATAGGGCTCTCCTCTGGGGTAGATTTCATTGCTTAGTTTGTCAGGGTAAAGGAATTTGCCAAACCCAGAAGCTGTATAAATGATTAGGATACAGCACTTTATTGATCTGGAGCACACATTCCAGGTAAAATAAAACAGGACATTTTATTTACCTCTTAAAATTTGCCATTATGTGTAAAATGTAAATTCAGATGTTAAAAGTGTGATTGCAAGATGTCAGAACACTACTTTTCCTGAATGTTTCCCATTTATTCTACAATGTGGTGTCTATGGAATATATTATGATGGATGTTAGATTATTTTATCTTCACCTGTTTTTCACACATTGCATCAAACTGCTCCTTTTTGAATTTGATGGTAAAACACCCATTCCTTGCAATGGGACCAGATTTCCCACTCCCGGTATTATTATGACCATTTAGTGAGAGTAGAAGTCTTATCATCCATCATCATGTAGCTATAGCATGAGCCATATGACATATTCTGTATCAAAGGATAGCTTACAAAACAGATATATATACACACATATATACATATCTCCCATATATAAACCAGTATAGTTGTGACATGTGGTAATATTAGTGAACGTTACAGGACAGTTTTAATACCACATTACAAGGTCTTGTTTGTGAATCTGTAACATTCAATAAAATAGCACATGTTGCATCGAGCATTAAGTTCCACTATCCAATTATTAGCTTACATATGGAATATGCATTTCTGGTCACAGTGTGTAAGTTTGGTATGTTTCACGCATTTCTCTGTATAGCTCCACTTAAATGTCTGTATGAGTTGATGTATAAACCTCTAATGAGCCACTGTGGGCTGTGACAGGTGAGTTGTGATAGTGTGAAAGATGAACTGGCATGTTATGCAAAAGATTATAAGATAAATTAACTTTAATAATATTTTGAAACTCAACTGAACTTAGCTGTTTGTTTACATATGCTGGCCGACTGAGGAAGCAGTGTACAGTATTTTATAAATATTTTCCTATAGTAATCCATTCTGTTGTTTCCAGTTTAGGTGATGCTATTCTACAGTTGGGGTATACACTTGTCCTAGGTATTGGATTATAGCACATTATTCTTTCACAATAACAGTGTGATATGACTGAAGTAGTTTCTCTTCCTTACAGTCCAGTCTTTTTTTGTGTCAATGAAAATGCATGCATTGTTCCATGAGTTTCTTTGGACTACTATGAGACTTAACATTTTGCTATTGCCTGCCTGTAAAGATGAATCCAGTTAGGAACGAATTCAAGCTTTTGGATGTTTACATTATTTCCATTATTTTGATCTTTAGCAAAGTAAGTGATTTTTTTATTATTTTTAAATGACAATTGTATTTTATGAAATTGAAATATTCAACACAAAATGCGAACCTACAGCAGTGCTCAGACATTTGGCTCTCTCTTTTTTTGGAAGAGATAAGGTGCTACATTATTGTTCTTAGCACAAGTGCCAGTTAACAAATGGCAGTGAGGGGATAATTTGAAAACATAATGAAAAACCAAAACATCCATTCATCCACATAAGGAAATCCCTCTGGGTTCCAGATATAGATCGCTTTTTTTTTTTTCATTTTCCATTTATAGATTTTTTTGGTAAAAAAAACAAAACAAACAACAATTTGTACCTTTTGTGGAATGGATAGCCTTTTGTCAGGGGATAAATATATTAGTTAGGTATATTTTTTGTATGAGAAGAAAATGATTTGTTTCTTAGAAACTGTCAGTGCATGGAAAATGCAACTACACAAATAAATGCTCAAAAAAAGTGCTGGTAGCAGCACACAGCCTTAGTCCAATGACTGCAGTTGAAGCAATCAAGTATCTGTCCTGAGAGCAGAAGTTATCAAAGGTATTAGCTTAGAGTGAGCCAGTGAAACAAAATTCTCTGTAAACTCATGGTGCAAATTTTCAAAACAAGCATAAATGTCTTGTTATGTTGCTCAGGTTATATACTTAAGAGGATCTCATAATCACCAGAAGGGAAAATATGAGCTGGTCATTCCTGGATTTTCCTAGGAATATTTAAGTAGTTGTGATGTCTCTCCCCTGCTTAAAAATAATAGTATATTTGCATTTTTGCACAAATATCCACAAACATATACAATTGTTTCAACAAAGGCCACATTTTGAGTTCTGTTAAAAGATATCAGGTACAGATCACCTTCTTCAAAAGAAATGGGAGATCTTCCCAGCATGAATTTTCCCTCATCCACCTCCAGTAACAGCGCAATCCAAACTGGACAGAAGTAAAGCGCTGGGGGTGTCTGCTTGCCTGATGAAACCCTTCATCCCCCTAGGTGGTATTCACTAGCCTTGCCACATGTTGGCAAAGAAGCAGTAGTGTTGAATGTGAAGCGACTGAGTTTCTGCACCCCAATGAGAGTTACCCTGCTTCACAGGGTGAACACTATAGGTCACACAGGCTTCTCTTCTCTGAGACTGACTACAATTATGGTCTTACCGATGCTGGTGAAAATCTGCAGAAAATCCACTGATTTCAGTGGATTACTCTGACTTTTGTCAGAGGATGGATTTAGTCTGCATTTCTAACTCTCTATTACTTTGAGTCATGGCACAGATTATCCTAAATCATCATCAAGTGGGAAGTCTAATGACTGAGCCATTGAGCCAGACTGGTTGTGAAACAGTCTCTGACCTTTTAATTTTTGCTATATGCTTTCTGATCTCTTGTAGAGACACACAGTACTTACTTCAAAAAACTATTAGGAAAAAATGTTTGATTATGAAATTGCTGCTGTTTCTGCTGCAGGGAAGTGATAACTTTTGTTTATTTTAGTATTTGGTAGGAAGGGGGAAGGGACAGAAGTGGGAATTGGCTGTGAAATACAATTTTATGCCTGCACAAAAGTAAATTGTATTAAAGTTATATCCTTCTTCCACCACTGCAGTTGTTGTACATGAGGAGAGTCTATATGCTGCTACTGCTGTCTGGAACAGTGTTTGCAATATACTATACTAATAGCTATTTAATCGTTTATTATTTGGGCGATCATTTGTAAGTGTATAACAATCATTTATAAAGGGAGAAAAATGATTAAAATGTCATTTTAAACAAATTCCTACTAATACGAAGCTTTTCAAGTATGAGTTGTTTAAATGTATATCACTAGGGAAAACGGTCCTTTCCAAAGGTCTACTGGATTCACAATGCACTTGTAGACTGTGTTTAGATACGTAATAGAAAGCAGAAGTTGGCAATTACTACAGCAGAACTTTCTGAAATTTCTGTAACAATTGTTTTGCAATAAAAAAAGAGATGTAGTTCAAAACATCTGTTCTTACCGGAGCATTTATTTATGGTCATTTGCTTTCAAAGCAATAAAGTAATGATGCAATAGCAGCTGCTTTTCTCTAAGATCTCTCACTGCTCTAGTTCTAACTTTACAGCTTTAAAGAAAACCAAAGAGGTTATGCTATTACAAACAGACATTTTGAATGTTTAAGTTATTTCCACCTCTGAGACCAGGTGTCATTCAGGTGTCTCTTATTCTGGCCAATATCAGACTCTAGATCGAACCAAGACAGACACACTTTTTGGTGTGTTTATTTAAAAGGAGGGAATAGTTTCTTTTATTTGTAGCTATCATTTCAGCAAGAGGGGAAACATAAGCATCAATTGCAGATCCTCTCTAAATTGCTTCCGCGTAGACTGGAAGAAGTATGCCCCTTTGTATGGTAGTCTCCCCAGATGGGTGTCATTGCTGGCTCTAGCATCTAGCTAAAGAAGGTTCTAAAGAAGGTTCATAAAAAACAAAGGGCACCAAGTAATCCACTAGTACCTATGGCCTCCTCTGAACTGACATCTCACCTACCTTAAGAAAGAAGTCACTGTCTCTGTCTTCATGCAGCTACAACCAGCTCTGATACTTCCTCACAAAAATGCTGAAAAAAAGGCACTGACACAAAATAAGTGAAGGTCAGGATCTGCTGCCTCCACAAATCAGCCTTCACTGAGATAATAACGTCTTTTAGCTAAATGCTACAGAAACACGGGAAACAATTATCCGATTGAGTAAGAAAGATATCAGATACTCAAAACAGTTCTGCACAGGTCAGTCACACTTCAAGAGAGGAATAGTTCAGAGACGTGTTCTTTATTTCAGATTTCTGAGAAGGAAATGCTGAATTTCTTAATCAGATTTTATCTAATCCTTTCTCAGGGACTTCCATTCAGTGAAGACTATGGGAGCTTTGAAGCTTTAAACAAAACATTAAAAAAAAAAAAAATCTGTGCCAGACAGTTGTCATTATGCTTCTTTCCAGGTAACACTATATTTCTGGTCTCCCTGGGATTTTTCACAGTAACAAACTTTACCTAAATTCAGCCAATTAATAAGTGCCGGGAAAAAAGCAACATCACCAGCCTTGATTTTCATTCCCATGAGCTGCAGTCTTGCAGCCTTTAGGGAAGTAGTCTAATCTCTTTTAATCTCATTAACACATAATGGCAGAGAACTCCATTTAACGCTGACCATGGCAGTCAACCCTGACTCATTATCCTCATGACTGAATATGGCAAGAACTTACAGTTATGGCAACCCTCACTGTCTTTGCATATCAAGCTCAGATTTTACCCTGTTTATATCTCTGGAACAACAAAAGTCTTATAAACCCCCAGGATTTAATTATTTTGAAATTTTCAAACAACTGATTGCAGGCATAAATATTGTATATTGGAATTATACTTTCGGGAGGCAATAATGACAAGCAGTGTCTGAGAAGGTCACTGCAGTGTGTTTAAGTGAAATAACAATAATAGCCAATGAACAGTTACAGACATCCCACTGCAGATGATACAGGCTACTGTTGTAGAGAGCTATGGGTGGAACGAGAACAGCTATGAGAGGAACTGCCTTTGTTGGTCTGGATTTCAAAACAAGAAGTTCAACAGCTGTACAGATGGTTGGAGAGACTGATACGCACCTACCACCTTCTAAACCTTTAATTTCTTGCTACACCTTTCCTTACACAAACATACAGTCAAATGTTAAACAGCCACATGCACACCACTGAATCAGCCTGTGGAGGGGATAGAAATATCCTCACACAATATTGCAGTGTTTCTTGTTCACTATGTGCAAGATGAGGGTATTCCTAATAAGCTTGGAAAAATAACATATCCAGGCTCTAGGGACATTACTGAAAATATTAACGCATAATCCTTTTTTTTCCTTCCTTTGAAAGACGACAAAAAATACAAAAAGATGTAGCATTTTACTATTCACTAATGAAAATCTTGAAACTCAAATTGCATCTTTAGCAAGAAATTAGTCTTCTGGAAATATCAGTAAAAAATAATAAATCTGATTGAAGAATTACTTTCTTCAAAAGAAATATTAGTCACAAACCTGAATTCTACCCCACAGCTGCTGGACTGTAATTCAGGGAGGAGGGGGAACAGGCAAGGGGTGTGCCAATGGGGAAAGTTAGTCCACTTCAAGGAAAATATGAAAAATGAACTCTAAAATTCACTCCTACACTGTATGGCTAGATCCTACTTTTTTCCAGAGCAGATGCCTGGGGAACTGTATTATAGTTCTGCAATTAGTAATAGGGTTAGTTTATGATGAACCCATTTCTACCATGCTATTTATTTTCCTCATACTGTAGTATGTCCCTCAGACATCATAACTTAGACAAACAATTTACAGCAACAATGGTTAATCTGTGCTTATTACAAAATAGATAGTCCCCATCTCAGTGGAGCTGTTGAGTGTTTTTTGATGGATATCCGAAGGGACATTTTGTCTCTTTGCTCCAGTTCTACCTGAGGGATCATGAATAGTTGCCCTGTTGCAAGAACAGGCCAAAGATTCAGAAAACGTGGCCTGGTCCCCATTTGCTCAGAGGATCGCTTTCTCCCTGAAGCGTTTTGGCTTTCTAACCAGAGCAGATTCTCTTCACCTCCACCCCAGTTCAGCTACGTCAGAGAGGAGCTGCAGCCACCGTGGGAGGTACACAGCAGTGCAGGGACGCTCCTTTCCCTGTCCTCACTCTGCACAGGCACAGCTGGGACCTACACTACCACTGCAGTCCTTTAAACAGTTATCTGAAACTTTTGTATACTTATTTGGTTTCTCAGTAAGTCTAGAAAATAAACTAAGCCTACCTTTGACCAAACACAATCTCTTCCAAAATGTCTGGGTATTTACAGGCAACAAGGCACTGTGGACATTTATGGGGAAACAAGTTCTCCTTAATAGTAGCTGACCCTACTGACTGACTAGTGATGAAGATAAAAAATTTCTACCATCCCCATTTTGTTTGAGAAGATGGAGGAAACAGTGCCCGGCAGCACCCCCACAGATTCAGAGGGGCCCTAGCCCTAGGGTAAGTTGAGCTGGCCTCGCACTAGTACTCTGTAATGCACACATCAGTTTGCCCACACCGGCACCAGGGACGGTCACAAGCCATTCGCTTGGCGGGTGGATGGGTCCTCTAAGTCTATTAACTTCAGCATTGAGTTGGCAGGAGAAAATGGCACCGCCGACAGAGGGAGGAAGAAAGGACGTGGACAGTTTATCACCAGTTTTCTCAAGACAGGCTCAACGGTAAGGTGGGGATACACAGGATTATCTGTATCCCCACTCTCTTGCATTCACTCCCTCCTGAGATGTGGTGGAACTACGACAGCACGTGTGCTATAACATATAGGCCTATCCTAGGTAAGTCCAAGCAATGAATTGCAGTCCAAGATACAGATCAAGGGTGGGACTGAAAAGATCCTTGAGTGCTTTAGGCTTAAAAATCCCATGGCAAAATAACTTACAAACAAATAAAATCAAGTGCAGATCCTTATATACTTAAGCAACATACATGAGATATTTTAGCGGCGTGTTGGGAGTATTCATCTCAAGTCAATCACTGGACCACAAAGCTGATCTCTGAATCTCCCCTCTGCAAGACAAGTGCGTGAAGCTGCTGTATTCAGAGACATGATTTCTTCCCCTCGTCTCTGAGAAAGTGCACACATTCATGCCCTGCAGATAAGGCAAAGCAGATAAGCAGCTAATTACTGATCCAAACAAGGCTAAATGTGAGGCAGACTCTAAAGACTCCGTTTTACTGAGAACTTAGCTCTTTTAACTTTAGAAGAAGCTGCACAAAATAATTATACACTGAAACTATATTAATGAGGAAAGGAAGAGTACTAACATGAGTTGCTGTTCTGTTGAAACTTAGCACTGGAGTTTCTCTTTTAAGTAAGCATTTTCCAAAATGTGTTCTACAATACAATAAAAAATAATGCACAGTATGCATTATTTGTTAAAACTGTTCTGATAATGTATGTAGAAAGGTGTAAGATGGGAACAAGAACTTCAACTTGCCTCTACTAAAAGGGAGACATTTCATAACTGCTCCTTTCTGCTCTAGTGGAATTAACCCTACAGTCAAAATACTACATTTTAACATGGTTTAATAGAAATTACGATCTAAAGTAATTGAGAGAAACCACTTGTTCTTTGCACTGGATGCTGAGATAGGTATGGAAACTAGCAAGGCTCTTGACCCAGGGAAGTCTGGTTCAGGTTCTGGTTCCCACACCCCTGTGTTGACAGAATCACACAGAATCACAGAATCACAGAATCACAGAATGGTAGCGTTGGAGGGGACCTCTGTGGGTCATCTAGTCCAACTCTACTGCCGAAGCAGGGTCACCTACAGCAGGCTGCACAGGACCTTGTCCAGGCGGGTCTTGAATATCTCCAGAGAAGGAGACTCCACAACCTCCCTGGGCAGCCTGTTCCAG
>Ga0065711_1007222_pt1 | contig 15352 bp, 12 predicted proteins | sample Hoacrofraction12_FD_59098 | JGI IMG/M metagenome (GOLD analysis project Ga0065711, IMG submission 59098) | Hoatzin crop microbial communities from Cojedes, Venezuela - Epithelial fraction 12 v2 (version 2) | ecosystem: Host-associated > Birds > Digestive system > Esophagus > Crop | place... | reverse complement strand
AAAAAAAAAAAAAAAAAAAAAAAAAAAAAAAAATCCCAAACAACAACAACAAAACACAAACACTGGCCAGTTTTAGTGCACTTAGTCATTAAATTTTGAAGCAGAAATTCTTGCTGAGAAAGGGCAAAATACAGACGATGAGAAAGGAGGATGTGTTTGAAGAAAGAACAACTGCTACATGCTGCTGGCTGGAAATACTATCTAGACAGTATATCTGTGTTTTCAACCTACATTTGACTATGATTTTTAAACGCAACTACATTTTTCACACCAAAGACAACAATCTGCTCAGTATTATTTTTCTAGCACAGCGTGCTTTCTGCAACAAAGCCAGTGAAGCGGCTGAGATCACACTTGTGTAAGGAGAAGCCATCAGGACGAGTGAGTCCACCCAGGGTTAATTCATGCTGCCATCTTCTGGTTACCAGTCAGAAACTTCGACTTTGACATTGCATTTTAAACACTACCGTATAAAATTAAGAAACATCAGTAATGTTCTCTGAGTAGCTAATAGCATAGACAGAAGGTGTTGGTTCTTTTCTGGAAAATCACTGTTCTCTTTTCTGAAATAAGAAACCAAGTTGCCAGTTTTGTCTTCAGATTTTCAGAGTCATACAAGTGAAAAATTGAAGAGGTGCAGTGTGTTTATTTATTGTTCTATGTACAGGCTGACAGAACTACAAACAAACATAATATATGCATGCCATATAATATGTATGTATACCTTTTATAATTCTTTGTAAAGGCATAGAGAACAGAATCTGTAGGCATATTTCTATGAATTTTGACAAATTCATAAGCAGAAAATGATAACGAGCATTTGTTGCTATTGTTCACTTATTTATTTAATGGAGCTAAAGCTGAAATAAAAGCAAGGATGAGCTGTCTCCTCACCGGAAAGCTAATTAGGCCTAATTAGTCTTCTCATGAAAGAGCTAGTTAGGCTACTTTTTAGACAATCTCATACACTCCTGGTTTAAAATTGCACTCAAACCCTTAACCAATGCAGACCCTCCAATCATTTCCCTTTCTCTGCTACATCCACAGCAGGTCTGCCATCATCCACCCTACACTTTAACCTTCAGCCTTTATTTACTATGTTCTTAAGTAATGTTTAGAAGAGTTCATTTTTAAGTGGAAATTAACATAGAATATGAAAGATAAGGACAAAATTTTGGGTGCACAAGCCTTTCCTCACCTTTGAAATAGATTTCCAAGGTGAAATACAAGTTGAGAAAACTTGTGAGATTTTAACTTCATTGCAAAAACTGGCTGGATAATCTGCAAGAAAAGACCACTGGTATTTACAGAGCAGGAGAAGGGAGTTTAGCTCTTATGGGACAGCAAGAGAGACGTTTAATGTGTTGCCTGTGGAGCATGGGCTAGCTGAAGACGGGACAACGATAAGGTGTCATAGAACCAGTGTCAAACTTGAGTCTGTAAGTTTTAATGCCAAGGAGAAATCAGAATTTCAGTTTCCAGCCATGTCTTTTGACAGGAGACTGGAAACTGCCTTTTTTGATTTTGTAGGGCTTCTTTGGAGTTTTTTTTCTCAAAAACATATTACTGGTAACTGGAAGTTATATTGCATGTGCAAGTTCAGCCTGGTACATACAGATTTTTATCCTCACTAACAGGCTTTCCTACAAAATTTCTGTAGGCCGAACCACACCAAACAGAACTAGACTGGGCACAAAGCACAGCTGTAAGATTTGACAACAGATCTCCACCAGGATTATATACAAAGCCAGGTCTAATCAGGTCCTGGTTAACAATGAGGGTAACTTCTGGAAAGATCTGCCCCTCACAAACAAATCATGCACATTCAAGTGCAGATAAACGAAACCAATGCAAGCTTGCCTGATTTGGGTGTTTTACCAAAAAGTAGGCGAGGACTTAGCTCCATAGAACTGGCTACTTTTTGAACTCTACTGCTCCTTTCTCCATGTTTTCTTCCCCATTACTCCTGCAATTCTTCTTTTGTCCTTCCAGCAGGCAGGACTGCAGTGTTCTCCTGTGGCTCTTCTCTCAACAGAGTTACCGTTTGCCTTGGCCACACCACTCAAGTACTCCCTAGCATTAAGAAACCCTAGAGTTTGTGTGAGCTTTCAAACTCTGCCCTGTTACAGAGTCAAAACACCAGCCTAACAAACACTTGGTACATTTAAAATGAAAGCTTTGGGCTACAACTGTTTTATTGTATGAATAGTGCAAAAATACCAATAACCTAGGTTTTGTTAGGAAGCTTGTCTCTTGGAAAGCTGGCCTAGTTCAAGTTTTAGGGCAAAAGCAGTATATTTTTAATTTTAAAATGTAACTGTATTTTACTAGAGGTGATTTAAACACAAGTCTGGAGAACATCATGCTAAATATGACAGCCAAAACAGGAGTGGTAACACTGCAAAAACATCTCTTACTTGTCCTGCAAACAACGAGAATGCATGTAGAATAAGGTAATCCCAAAGCATGGACTTAACAGCTTCTAGCGCAGCAAACACCCTACCTTCAAAAAACGGACCGGGGCTCTCGCGGCAAACGCGGGGCGGGACGAGGCCAGGCAGCGCCTCACCGCTACCGCCAGCCCCGCCGCGCCTGAGAGCGCCAACATGGCGGCAGAACCTGCCCGCGCGGGCCGCAGCAACCACCACCCTCACCCTCCCCCTCCCGCCTCGCCGCGATTGGCTGCGATGGGAAAAGGAGTGACGATGCGCTCGGTGATTGGTGGCTGGGGTAGCTGGCCTGGCGCGTGGTGGGTCCTACTGTGTGCTGTGGGGGCTGTTGTGTCTTCCCGTCCCGTCCCTCGGCTGGTCCCTGCTTCAGCCTCTTCGCCGGCAGCTTTGTGGCACCTGCAGCGGCCCCTGGTGCTGTGGGCACTGGCTCGGAGGAGAGAGCACCTCTCCCGTCGAGCAGGAGGGGGGGAATAAACAAAGAAAGGCTAGCTAGGAGGCCGTAAGGAAAGGAATCGGGGTCAGTATACGTGGTGGATCACGAACAGGGTGTGGGCCTACGGTATTGAGATACTGCAGAAAAGAAATAATCATATTGAGAATGTAAGATGAGGAAGGATGTTGGAAGACCAATAATGGTGTCTCCTGCGTTGTCTGGTAGTGGTCAGGTGAGGGGCGGAGTAGTGGGATCTGGTGGAGCAGCTGGATAGTGCAAAACAGGCCAGCATTTTGTGGCATTTGAAAGATCTGCTTTTGAAGGAATAAAAATAGGTGTATGTTTTCTACGAATTTTGTCTTCTTCATTTTACCCTTCACCGAGTGATGTAAGCTGTAGTGTTTGCTTGAGTGATGAAATGTGTACGTTGTAGAGAACTTGTCTTTTTTTTTTGATGTGAAGTACCATCATGAGTAGAAAGCAAGAGTGCTCCTTGGTGGATGACAGTAATGAAGAGCTTTATAGAAGAAAGAAAAAAGCTATAAGGTATGTGTATTTTGAGATTACTCTAGTGGTTTTATTATTTTTATGTTCTGACAGTGTAATTGCCAGGAAATAGCATTGAGGAAATGTAGAAAATAATGTTTGTATTCTGTAGTGTTACAAGTGAGTCCATTTTTATGTGTTATGTGTGTAAAATACACAGTTTGTGGGAAGTTTTAGCATTTGGAGTACAGGGAGAAAGACATTTTAAATGCATGTTTGGATGTTGTCAAATACTGAATTGCTAGGCTACCAATATCTTGTATTGATCTGTATGTATATTTTACAAGTGGATAAATCACTGTTGATCTATTCAGTGTATTTTTAGTTAAATAACTGTAGAATGGATGTGATGAAAATTGATTATGTAACGATGTATTAGTGCTGGTTCTAGTTACCTTAAATGCTGGTTCTGCATACTTAAAAACTGTAGTACTACCTTCAGGGATGATCAATTCAGTATCATAGAGGTAAATTGCGTCTCCTCGAGCTAAAGAGGATAACAATTTTTGTGTGGGTGCTGTGTGTTTAATTAACTGCACCTTCTACATAATGTCTTTTTGTAAAAAGTGGGCAAGCTTTCTTCTAAGAGAGCTGGAAGTCAGAATTCATACTTAGTTGATATCCCTAATAATCTTAAACCTTTACTTTTACTTCTGAAGGCAGTGTCTTAAGATACTGGAAGAGTGTTTTACAGAACCAACTCAGAGAAACAGTGATTTGTGCCAGATGTCAAAAGGTAAGAGTGTGAAAGGTAAAGCTTTTGGATTTTGACTTTTATTTCCAGCAATTTTGTGGTGTGCGGTACTGGCTGTTAATTTTTATTTTTTTTTAAATACGGTCTGTTAAAGATGATAGATGGGCTGCCAGGTTTGATTAACGCATTGTTTATTTACTATATTTCCATTACGTAGCAAGAACAACCAATTCCTTTTACTTCCCCCCCTGCTGTTTTTCTTGCCGAAGCTGCTGTAAAGTTTGTTTTACAAGAAACCTCATTTTTTTTCTGTTTTTTTCTGCTTGAGTGTCCTTTTTCCAAGGGTTGTGAAATTATATGGAGTGTCTAGTATTTATGGATGCTTTGCGAAATAACTTTTTTTCTTATACGGTAGGTATGCATTTTGAATGTGTGTTTTCTTTTACCTCTTTGCCTTCTATTTCATGTGTTTATATTGTCCTGAATGTAGCAGCAACATAATACAGCTAATCATGCAGATAATACTCTAATAATTAAATGCAAGTAAGTTTTTTGTAATTCCTGGATAACTTCCATATCTATTTATCTGGACTTCCATTCCTAGCTTTCAAATTCTGTCATTACAAAAGTCAATGTCCAAATTCCTGTTGACTTCATGAATGCTACCTAGAAGACTACTCCGGTGATCACATCCTCCTGTTTGTCTCATTGATTAAGATGCCCTACAGTTAACAACATTGACATTCAAGTGTTTCCTATGCTTGATTTTACAGCATTGTACAGTGATGTGAAGGATGAAGACACTGATTTTTTTGGTTCCTCTTCTACAGAAGTAAGTTGATCTAAAGCTTTCTGTTCACTAGTCCCTGTGGTGGTCTGAAATAGTGATATGACAGGATCTTTTGCGTTTTCATCGAAAGTGATTAAAGCAAGCTCAGGTTCCCTCTGAGGTAAGGGCCTGCATTTTATAACCACCTGCTCTCCAGGAAGTCTTTGCTAGCATTTCTTGTTATGCAGTGTGGCTATGTAGTGTGCATCTGATCTCCAAAGTCTGGTTTTAGGAAGGTTTATTTTTATAGTTCTCGTTAGTGCCCAGTGCTGTCAACTCCATTCCACGCTCTCATCTGCACCTAATGTGCAAGAAGGCAACTGGTGCATGTGTGTGGTGTTTTTTGGGGGTGTTTTTGTGGTTTTTTTTGTTTTTTTTTTTAAATCTCTTTACCTGTTAGCTCCCAAATAGAAGGACTTAAAAGACTTTTTTTTTTTAAAAAATCTACTTCACTTTGCACAGTAGTGCACAAGTTATGAATATATCTCTGCATATAAAAAAAATGCTCTGCTTGTGAGTTTTTTCTGTGTTACGACATGCAAATGCCATTTGTTTCACAGAAATCTATGTTTTGGACAAACATTAAGTGCTTTTATTAGTTTTAAATAATAAATATGCAACAGATGGGGTATGGCCATTCTGTTTTTTCTGTTATGAAATTCAGATTTAGCCTTTATTGCAAAATGCAAGTAAATCAAATCTTTGGAATTAAGCCCTGTCATTGAACTTTATTGAAAAAGTAAGTTGTAATCAGGTTCACTAACACAGTATGTTAGTAGGTTTGCATAATAGCGGGAAAAATACTAAAAGCAAATAGGAAATCAACATTCATTTTACTAGGAATGCTTTCCATTTACCACAAATATAAAGTAAGAAGCTGTTTTCTTAGATCTCTGGTTGCTCAATTCAACAGCACTTGCTTTGAAGCTTGGTGTCATTGAAATGGGGGTGGAGGGGCTACTGAAGGTGAGAACAGGCTTCTAGAACATTTTTTGCTAGGGCTTGGATTTCTCCCTGTGTTAACTTGCTTTACTTTTTCCATCTGAATTTAGACCAAAACTGATTTTAAACTCGGGCTGTGCTGTGGCAACTCACAAAGGCTAGCAAGGTAAACCTTTAATTAACTTAACTNGNTTTTGTTGTCTAGATGCCAGACTGGGGGAGGATTTGAATGAGCAAGCATTTCCAGCCGTTTTTAATGTTTTTTGTTTTTTAATGTGTTATTTTAACTTTACTGATCTGTTCTCAGTATGGGTGTCTAGTACTGTGGGAACACAGCTTGCTTGACACTGGAGTACAAATAACATTTCACTGAAAGGCAACAAGAAAAAGATTGGTTTGGCTTGAAAATGTTTGGAACTGGAAGTTTTAAACACTGTGGTAACTCCCTGGTAAGGGTTTGGAGGGAGAGTAGAAAACTGCTGAAATGCCAGGCTGTGATAGGAAGGAGTGTCTCATTGAAGCACCTCCTTCCCCCCTCTCCCTGCTGCTCCCATTGTACCTTCTGCTTAGATAACCAGTCACAGCTATAAAGATTAGATGCCAGCAACGTTCCATGGTAGTGTCATATCTAAATTACATTAACTTGCTTATATGCCTAGCCTGCGTGAACTGGAAAGAAGTCTTAAAGTGGGTGTCTTTCCCCCCACTGCCATTGCTGTGCACATTCATGTTGATACAAACAAGAATAGGTCCAAATAATTCTAACAGATCTATTATTCCCCACAATCCATGGGAAGCAGCAAACTGAGCACAGGAAGAACACCATAGTGCTTCCTTACTGTAATTAGGCTGGCTTATGCAGACTAGTTTTGTGAGAGTCTTGACATCTGTTGAGATCCATGCTTATGTGGCAGAAGAGCAGGGATGGGTGACTATACAACAGAACTTCAGAGCCTTCCTAACAGGTAGTCAGTCGATGGTTTTTGTATAATCCGTCATGTGTTCTAAAGATTTGAACAGCCTGATCAGTATGTGATGGGGTATCTGGAAGAAAATACTTGGGCAACAAATGAAAAATGAATTCTGGAATGTTAATAGTCATACATTTTACTCTGAGGATAAAAATCACTACCACCTACTAAGGTTTTGTTGAGCCTTGCCAAAATTATCAGATGAAAATCAGTTGCTAAAGAGGAATTTTATGATTATGCTAGTAGAAAGGAAAGTTTTTGAGAAATGAGGTATCTGTAGTATATCACAGTGTGAATTCTACTGTGTTAAAAATATATGTGTGTATGTATTTAATAACACTTTTTGAAGCTGTCAGATTGTGTCTAAAGTATTTGTGGGAGGTTTGATATTTTATTTCAAATATGTAGGTTTTTTTCCTTAAAGTTTTGATTTGCAGGCCCTTCAGTTGCAATACTGAAGAGAAAAATGTTCAGCACCCAGTTCCGTCAAGTGGTGGGCTGAAAGTCAAACCGGCTCTAGCTGCATCAGGAGACATGGTGTGTTAATGTGCATTTTCCTTATCTTCTCACTTGTTATTTTTGTATATGCATAGTTAATACTGCACTTCTTAAATCAGAAAAAACTTGCAGCCTTAATAGTTACATGCTATTGTTCCATCTTACCATGGAATTGATGTGCAGCTGCAGTGTTAATAAAATAACTTGACAAAATGAGTGCTTCTGAAACCCAACCGGATCATAGCTGAGGAGGGCTAGTGTATTCAGCTGGCTGTGAAACTGCATTTTAAATTTAGCCTTTCTTAAAAAACATTTGAGGCTTCACAATATTTGGGTGTGGGGCTTTTTTTAATTTCTTTTTAAATTCAAGACAGCTGCAAGGCTCATGCAATACAGCCTTAAAGTAGTCATTCAGGGCAACAAGATAGTTGGAAAAATGGATCTTTCTTGAAAGGTTAAGTTTTCTAACGAGGTCTTTTGTGCAGTTTTAGGCCAGGTGAACTAATGTTGTGGATACTTTAAGATGACAGGATAAAATGGAAATGGATGATACATCCTGTCCCAGTCTTGTTTTCTTCTATGGAGATTGTCCTCTACAGTTACTTTAAAGGATTCATAACTTGTAAATTCCTGTCTTGGCTTCTTGGCCAGTTTTGTTACAGTGCCCATTGAAGTTTAAAAATTGTTTTCTTCTCTGATCACTTTTTTGAAAAGTCTATTTGAAATAAAGCCATATCATGTTATCTTTAACTTCATTATATTACTGTTGACAAAATATTAAAGGAAATAGCCTGAGGTTATCTTTGAAGTATCTGGAGTTTGAGGTCATAAGTAATATTTTGGTGGTAGTCACCTCTTCTGTTGACAAAATATTTTCTTTTTTTGGGGAAAGTTGTTGAGAGTGAGCTCATGTGAAAAGTCACATTTATTGAGATCCTAGTCTAACTGCTACTTACTTTTGTTTCTTATGTTTTTTTCAGACTCCTTTATTTTGTGGTTAGTGATTACTAGATCTTTGTCAGTGTCATTTCTTACATTACTGAGTGTATCCATGTCTTTTGAGTTTTGGAAGGATTTTTATTACTGCATCATTGATCATAACAAGAACTATGAAGTAGAGAGGGAGCAATGTGATTCCATGACATCTTCACCTCTTGCATCTCTTTGCATCTGCTCAAAATACAGTGGGAATAGTTGCCGTAGGGAAGTGTTGCTAACACAGTTAACATCTGAGTCATAATAGGGGGAAGGTTTTCTTCCCTTTTTCTGCTCATGGGAAGGAGGCAGAATGGGTCTGAGATGTTCAGATACATTAATTAGAAGGTTGTTCTAGAGATGAAAGTGACAACAAATATATTGAATAAACTCTGTAATGATTCGTGTCACAGGTTTCTCCCAGATGGTGGGTAGGACTGCCTTTCACTTACATCAGTGTCTGGTCAGAGGCAGAACTGTTTCAGGGTTTTGAACTCTAAGCTTTCATTTTTCTCTTGTTTGTGTTCTCCTTAACACTAGTGAGGAACCCTTTAGAAACTGGAGATGTTTGCGTGTTAGTAAAGTTGCCTTTTGGCGAGGTGAACTGGTTGCCTAATAGTGACATAATTCCACAGCACCATCCCTGACTTCTTGGGGCATCCCCAGTTCATGATGTTCTCATTTTGCTTTTAGCAAGATACCAGTACTCCTAACGCTAGCTTCAGTAGTGCCAGTGACAAAATAAGACATTTCTGTATGTACACTTGCTTCTGTGCCAATTCACACGCAAGTATTTTATTCTCTTTTCTTGTATCAGAATAATACTGGGAGCTTATTACTTTTTTATAAACAAGTTTTGTTGCCCCAGATGATATTCCTAAATATTTTACTTTTTTCTAGGCTGCAGTACTCCCATTCTTCAATCTTGCATGCTTTCTTTCCTCTGTATTAGTAACTTTATTTTGCTTTTCTTTCATGTACTATTTTTTCACTTGGTTTTTGTGCATGTGTGCAAATAAATTGCATGTGTTTAACAAAAGAATTCAGAATCCATGTTTCTGAACTACTACAATGTTAATGTTCTTAGTGAAATTCAGGTGAGCTAAGTATTTTGGGCCTGTTTGCAGCTATAGAGCTGCTCCGAGCCTTACTGATCATCAGTCAGTCACATGAAGTGCCTCTGTCAAAATGGCAAAGAAGTATAGCCCATCTTGTCTTCTAGTCATACAAGCAACTTTGTTCATTGGCAAATGTTTCCTCAGGACAGCAAAACTATGGAAGATATTGATGAAGCTTTGTGCATAGCTATTTGCAATCTCAGCCACTTACATGATGCAGACGAGGTGGGTGAAAATAAGTTAAATAAATCATGAAATATTAAATCCTGTTCTTGCTTGAAGCTTTTTGTTACGAGCAGTCACACATTATCATGCTATTTAAACATGCTTTTACTGCCTCTTTTTTGGCATCTTGTCTGTCCTTCAAATATTTGTTCTCTTTCTGTGAATATAGAGCTTTAAACTCCAGACTATAGTGTGTAAAGGAGCACATGAGCCTATGCGTAACTTAAAAGTTACTAGGTCAATCCATATGTTTAGCAGAACAATATATAAGCCAATTTTTAAGTACTAAGCTTGTGTTTCAGTGGATCAGGGTAAAATTCAGCATTTGTTTTTGCTCTAGCAACTATGCTAACTCTCTAGTTTTCATGTGCCTCTTTCTGGATTTAAAGGTGAAAAAGAAATTATCTGGGCAACAGAAGTAACAATATTAACAGACAAAGCATGCAAAATATGTAAGTCAAGTAATGCAATTTGATATGGACAATATGAAATACAGGAAGACTGAAAATACTGGATAATGCTGTTAACAAGTTTTACTGAACAATCAATGGCAATTATTTTATTTAAGCTTTGACGCTTACTAATTGTGCTGTGGAAAAGCTTGCAGTTGTCTTTGCCGTTTATTTATATTTTACATGTATTCTAAGATACCTGGGCATATAAGTGTTTAATGTTCTAAAAGCTTAAGGAAATTCATTCTAGTAAGTGTGGCAAGAAGGTTTCTTACAACCTGTTTTCCATTCCTATTCTAACTTGTTTGTTGCAGTGGCTGATCTGTCAGTTAAGCAGTGTTATGTTAAATACTTAATTCGTATACTGATAGCATCTTGTAAAAACCTGCCCTTTCAGCCGCTCTGATATAGTAACATGCATATGACTGTGGTCTTCCAACAGCTATTCAACAAAGACTGAGAATTGTCAAAGCAGTGTTGCATTACTGAGGTGTTTTTCCATAGTCTCGTTGTTAAATGTAACTATAATGACAAAACTGATGCTTACCCAGACGAGGAATATTTTTCTCCTTTCTGCTCACAATGCATTTAAAAAAATGGTGGAAATCTGTGTGTGGTACTACATTAAAATGTCAAGTAAGGAAAGTGGGGCAGTGGGTCCAAGATCTATGTGTTTCTTGCTTCATAGACGTAAAGACTTAGCTGACGGGAAGATCCAGACAGTGTGAGCTGACTAGATGTTAGAGAAAACAAAGGGATTAATGAGCTATAATTGGTTTAAGTGTCATTCTTAAGTGGTTTAGTGTCACTTTCTACTGGAGTATTGATTGCTGTCTTAGTATTCATTGCTTCTGAATTTAAAAAAAAGACTAATGAAATAATAATAAATAATGAAATAACTGCATGTTTGTTCAATACTGAACAAAATAGATGCTGAAATACTTGGAATTGAAAGTGAAGCAGGAAGGAGACAAAGTTGCAGAAACTGCAGATAGAGCATTTGATGAACTTATTACTTCTCTCCTCTCAAGGTAGTAATTGATTTGTTGGATGGTGGGGGCTGAGTTTTTTATCAAGTTGTTTCTAGTTCAGATAAAAAAACCCTCTAAATAAAATTTCAGTCTTCCTCATAACGCTATTTCATAATACCTGTCTTTAATTTTTGTGCACTGTTTTTGCCCTTTCATGTTGGCATCTTGGAGCTGTTTTGCATGGTTGGAAAACACTGGTGTATACAGCCTCTGCTCTTTAAAAAAAAAAGAAAAAGCTTGGGATAGTTTTAATGACATTAGTTTTTTGAAATAGCTCATTTATGAGGTTTTTTTGATATTGATATTAGTGAATGATCAATTTAACAGCAAGAATAACTTTTTTAAAAATTGACTTTCTGTGAATTTTCAAGCTGATAGAAGCCCAAGGGTGCTTTATTTCTTCATGTTCGAAAATACTTGTATCTTCAGATTTAGGAGGGAGGAGGGTGTGTCAAAGCTTAGGAGTCCAGAAGAACCTCTGAGGGGGGAATCTGATATCTCAGTAGGCTGAATTGTAAAATCTAACTGTTGAGTTTTTGGTTGCATGTGCATGGAAATATCAGGAGGCTTGAATGGAAGAGTGCTTTAAACATTTAATAAAAAAATACTTCTGTGAATGAAGTGGCTTTTCAGTGTGAACTCTTGTGGTTCCTCCTATTATTGAATGTGTTTTCCATGCTTTCTACTTCCCACTGTTTGAGGAAAATGATATTTCTGTGTGAGGCGTATCCACTTGGTATTGTGGTGTAACTGGCAGTTGTATGTTATAGTAGAAGTTTGAATCTGTACATCTGAGATGCTTATTAAATTCTGAAAAGTAATGTTTTTAACACAGGAAAAGGAATTTGTGTGCAGAATTAGTGAAGAACATCAACAACTACAATGCTGGTGTTGCAAAAGCTAAACAAGTCGTTGAGGAGAAAGAAAAGTGTTTGATTGGTGCCATTAGGATTACAAAGGAATTAAAAATGACACCTTCTGTAAGAGCCTATTGTGATCTTGAGCAGGTAGCTATATTCTTGCACTGTGAAATAATTTATTTAACAAATACATTCAAATTTTGATAGAAAATTTCTCTGATCTGTTCTCCAATTTACCAACTTCAGTACTGAGATTTTTGCAGTAGTGTATTCTTGCCCCACTTCTACACGTGCACACAGAGTTTATGTTTGGTCTTGGTCACAAATTATGGTCTGGTGACTGATGTGAAGCAAAAAAGTTGATCCTTGCCTCGAAGAGCGTGCTATCTGAAACAGCAAAATGGAGGCGGTGGGGACAGGAAAACTGACACGGGACTGAACGGTGAAAGGGCAGTGTCTAAAGCGTTTCCCATACCAAAGCTCTCCAGCCTTCTCACTGACCTACTCCAGAATTAATAGCCATGCTCCCCTGATCCTTTTGGTCACAGACCTTTACTTCCATTCTTCCTCCCCATCATATCTGCAGTTTGTAGAAACATAAGCTAGCTGCTGTGCTGTATCAGACCAAAGATGCATCTTGTGAAGTCTGCTGTCTCTGACAACAGAGAGGAAAATATGCTTGGAGGAAGAATCTGAGAACCTGGGCATTTAGTGAGCATAGGAAGTTGAAGGTTAAGGATTTTTAATCAGTAGGATGCATCACAAAGTGAAGATTATCTCATTGTGTCATAAGCTTGTGTAACAGTTCCTTGCATGTCTTCATAATGCTTGTGGCAGTGTGTGCGTGTGTGTGTACATATGTACATTATATGTGTGTATTCATATGCAGTGCCAGTGAGTTCCATGTTTCAGTATTTAAAATGAGGTCTATATAAAATAGCTCTGTTCTTTCTAAATCTACTACCAAGTTACTTTATTTGGAGACTTTGTAGTCCATGTATTGAGAAAAATAATGAAAATCTGGTTTTGTCATTGTTCGAAGTGGTGTGATTTTTAGACTGTCATGTTCCTTGCATCCAGTTGTCACTCTCCATGCAAAGAAACTTAGCCTTTCTCATCTGACCCGTGAGAGAAGTCCGATCACTCCTTTTTTTTCCTGGCATTTGCCTCCATCTTGCCCAGTGTGACCTTTGGGTGCTGACACCCACCACTGTCCTCCCACAGGCCTACCTTCTTAGAAGTCCCCTTCGCAGGAGCTGTTCGTACAAAGGGAAAATCTAGCTCCTGCTTCTGTGTGCATGCTACCATTTACAAAGTCCCCAGCCATCAGGTCTTAGCAGTGTAAGAAGGCATAATTGAGAATTGGCTATTGGCTGTTAATGAGTAAACTCTTGGGCTTTTTTCTTTCTTCATCATTAAAGATGTCATGCACTGGCTTTGTCATGTTGTAAATAATAGATGCCTGTATAATCTGCTTTTTATATAATAGAAACTAAGACTGTACTTCTTAATTTCAGGTTCTTTATAATTTGAAGTTGCCAGTTGAGGCTGAGCTCTCAAGAGTGAATAGTTTGAAGGAAAAAATATCTCCAAGGTAAACGACTGGAGTGGGAGGTATATTGGGAGGTAAATGGATGCACTGGTTATCTTAGTTACAGAGACTGTTCATGTAACAGTTAAACAGCAGAAATCAAACTGCTTCACTTGCGTTTTACTGGAAAACTTCTAGTTCAGACGTATATGAACTCATCACTAACAATGCGCAGTAGCCTTCATCTGAGGCATCAGGGAGATACGCTGCTAGGTAAATGTATATGTACATTTAAAGAATTCCTGACAGACTTCTGCTACTTTTAAACTTCCTCTCCTTTTCTTAGAAAGAAATTGGGGAAGTAATGGATTACTTATTTTTTAAAAATGTATTTGTTTCTCACCTTTAAGGAACACTTAAATGCTTTTGGAACCACGGATGTCTAAGAAGAAATTTGTCAAAAATACCAGTTACCAAGTTGCCCTCACTGGAATTGGAAAATAGAATTTCTGTACCAGAAATGAGCAAGAAAGTGTGTCATAGCTGTGGTACAGCTGACCATGTGCAGCTTGGTCATAAGGCTGGTCAGACTACTGTAATCCTAGTGTATAAAAGCCACATTCAGGAGCAATGAAGGAGCGATATAACAAAGATGGTGTTAGGTTGGAACATCTTGAGGATTACATTATATTTTAGGACATGGAACGACTCGGGGGGATAGAGTGGTTGTGTGCCATCAGATTCTGAATCGCATAGAGGAATGAAGCCCAAAGCTGGCTACTTGCATGCAAAGTGTGAAAAATTGTCATAGAAACATTTAGGTTGGCAAAGGCGGTTAAGATCATCGAGTCTAACCGTGAAGTTAACCCTGCCAAATCCACCATTAAATATGTTGTGAAGCGCCATCCATACAAGTCTTAAATCGTAGAATGGTTTGGGTTGGGGGGACCTTTAAAGGTCATGTAGACCAACCCCCCCCGGCAGTGAGCAGGGACATCTTCAGCTCAGTCAGGTTGCTCAGAGCCCTGTCCAGCCTGGCCTTGAATGTTTCCAGGGATTAGACGTCTAACACCTCTCTGGGCAACCTGTGGCAGTGTTTCACCACCCTCATTGTAAAGCATTTCTTCCTTATATCCAGTCTAAATCTACCCTCTTTTAGTTTAAAACCATTACCCCTTGTCCTATTGCAACAGGCCCTGTTAAAAAAAAAAATCTGTCCCCATCTTTCTTATAAGTACTTCATTTTATTAGTACTTTAAGTACTGGAAGGCTGCAGTGAGGTCTCCCTGGAGCCTTCTCGAGGCTGAACAGCCCCAACACTCTGAGCCAAATGACTCCAGGGATGATGACCCACTTCCCTGGGCAGCCCAGTTCCAATACTTGACAAAAATCATGATGATTCCTGTCATATGTCAGTTGAGTCATTAGAATATGGATAAAGGAATCTTTAAAACCATCTTTTAGTAAAGTTAAAGACTTGGTAGGTAGGGCCTATTTTGAAGATAATGTCAGAGATGGATGATAATTTCAGAGAAGCCTGTGTAAGTGCGCAATGTCAAAACTCACAACCTAGAAGAAAGCTAAAAAATGACAAAATCAAATACATTTGTATTGGGAGACCTTTTAAAAAGTTGAACAAAACAGGGTAAAAAAAGAGATCTGATGAAGGATTAGCATAAAGGCCTTGCATGCTGGTGCCACTCCAAAATAATACCGAAGGTGAAAAAATCATAGCTGGGAGGTGCATAGGAGTTGACACACAACGAAGAGAAGATAGGTTCCTGAAGGAGGGGGGGG